>OLGD01000748.1_pt1 | contig 59098 bp, 54 predicted proteins | sample 1605311 | NCBI WGS metagenome assembly OLGD01 (sample SAMEA3888917, study PRJEB22519) | human gut metagenome | biome: human gut; feature: human-associated habitat; material: faeces | place: Denmark | collected 2010
TCGATTTGTAAACTTTTTTATTATTTCGTCTGTCTACTTGACAGGGGGCACATCAGACGCGCGGGAGCTCTGGCACACCCTTTCAAAACCGATCCATACCGCAAGTTTTTTCGAAATCGATACGTGCTTTTGAGTCAGCGGATGGACTTATCCCTTGGTGATGATGGGAGTTGTACGTGACCGCTTTCTTCCTGGGTGCTGCTCCATGCTTGCAAACGAGTCCTACCACTGATATTTCATCGTACCGCCGTCGGGCACACTGACATTTGTGAACAAGGTAATACCGTCACTGCCAATAGGCATATAACAATCCGGCATTTCCCCTTCGATCACAGGCTTCACCAGCCACTCCGCACTAACCGTTGCGGCAGCAAATCCCATAAATGCCAATACAAACATAATAGCAAACAAATCTTTTCATATCTGCTCTCCTACTATAATTTATTATTTGTTTCCGAATTCAAGTAGCCCCTTGGAATCTGACAATCCATATCAAAAAGGCCGTTTCCAATCAGATGATTCGGCATTTTCCCCATCTGCCGAGAAAAGATCTCAGTATGTTCCAGTTCAAAAAGGAAAGATCATTCACTTTTTTCCCAATAGGGATAGTCTGAAAACACAAACTTTCCCGCAGCGTTTTTCTCTGTCGGCAGGTCAACATAGAGCTTGCTACCGCTTGGCGGCATTTTCACAGCGATCACAACCGTAAATTTTCCATCGCCTTCGTCCCGAACGCAGTCCACACAGCTGTTGTAAGAGGCTTCGCCCTTGCGCTTCTTACAAGCTACATAGACATCGCCCTTATATTCCATCAGTTCTTTATCGGCAACCGCACGATTAAGCGTTTTATCGGTAAATTCCTCCGAAAAAACCTTTAAGAATTTTTTTCGAACACCTTCGATCGTGTTTATATAATCATACGGAGGAAACATAGGCACATAATTCTTCCGCTTGTGCCGTACAGGCTTCGCGCCGCCCGGATACTCACCTGCAAAATTCAAGCTCAGCCAAAGGCTTCTCGCTTTATCTGCCATTTCCCTCGCATCTGCGTAATACAGGACTGTTCCGTCCTCAGGAGAAAATGCATACCCGTTTACTCCGCGAAGACTTTCAATTATGGCAAGCTTATCATTTTCATAATTTTTCCAAATCGCAACAGCTTCCTCGGAAACACTTTTCGCATATGAAGCTATTGAATAATTGTCGCGTGCCGTAATAAATCTGACATCCTCGTCCGAAACAAGCCGCCCGACTTCTATTCTTCCTTTATAGGAATCTGATGAATAACCGTATGTATCGTTATCGATTATAAAAAATGTGAGATTTCCTCCATCGGTTTTATCAACATAAAACGCCACCTGGTTTTCGGAAAAGCTTGCCGTAACGGTACCCACCCAGCTTTCCGGCAGTGTGATCTCATAGGTGCCTTCGGAAAACCGTACCGAGCTTATTTTTTCAGTCGTTATGAGCTTACAAAGCTCCTGCGCAAATGACGAATAGTTTTTCGGAAAGCTGTTGATTCCGTTGGCATTCACCTGTGTCCCATCCGCCAATACGGCTTCAAAGCTCATACCGGTGCCGTCAAGGACCTGGGAATTGTGCCCGCGAAAGCCTGCCCATTCCGCTATTTTATAGTTACCGAATACTGCGCACAGCTTTTGAAAAAGCTTTTCGTCCCCGTCAATTTTGCGGATGGTATCGCGGCATTCCACATTTCCGGAGGTCTTATCATCCCACATTTCCGTGCTGATGTAATACTCTAAATGAACGCCGTTCTCCGTTTTGTATCCCTCATAAACACGGCGCTGTGCCGTCATATCGGTTTGCACCAGTTTGAAGCTTTTGAAACCCATAGGACCCCCTCCGTAATAATTATTATCATTATTACTACAATTGTTACGCTTTGAAGCGCAAGCGGAAACGGATATTAAGGAGACCAAAACCAACATAAAGCATAAAAGACGCTTTTCCATTTATCCTTACTTTCCGAAAGGTACCGAATCCCATTCGGTGCCTTTCGGAAAGAAGCTTGCCGCAGCAAGCCTCTCCCGCACACAGACTATGACATTTTCGGAAAACCGAGATTGTATGCGCCGCAAGCGTAGAGCTTGCCATCTTTAAACCAGACATGCAGCACTCTTGCTTTGCTTTTTGCAGCATACCATGAATAAATCTGCGCCTCCCGCTCAGCATCGTAACGGTACTCCGAAGGATCAACACCGATATGTGCGATCACATCCTCAAGGGTAAAATCGGCCTGTTCTGCGGCAAAGAAATAGTTCAATCCTCCGAAATATTCCTTGAAGGTCTCTTTCAAAACCGATTCATCGGCTCGATTTTCGCTTACCGTCTGCGATTCTGTTGATTCCAGGTTGAGGTTATATGGATTATCAACATTCATTGTATCATCTTCACCGTTGTAAACAGTCGGATCAGACTCTTTCCAGAAGAATCATTCCGTAGCTATACAGCAGGCATCCGTCTTCGGTGACGGGAATCTCCGCAAAGGGATCGCACTTTTCGCCAAGGACCTCTCCCTCAATCTTGGTATCGTAGAAGTACTTGCCGTTCTCTTCCTTCCATTCGGTCGTCTCGATCACGGCATAGCCGTCATCACGCACCTCGACGCCGTGCTTTGCCGCTTCTTCCTTCATTTCTTCGGGAACGCGCATGAGCGTGTTGAGAACGCCGCCGTCGGCAAACTCGGTCAGGTACTGCATCATCTCGGCAAAACCGTCAAACCTGTCCTCCGTGGGAGGGGTGTCGGGAGTAAAGATCCTGACCCCTTCTGGTGTCGGTATATGGGCTTCTTTTACTTTCCAGATTCCGCGGATATCCATATGCTATCTCCTTTAAATTCAATCATGCCCACGGGTCGGCGGACTTGGGAGTACGGACGCCTGTCAGCAGGTACTGCTCCCACAGGAACCACTTGCCGTCGGACGGACGCTGACGCAGCTTGATGGGACGGGGAGCGTCCGCGCCGCCGCAGGGGATAAACAGCTTCATGTAGCCCTGCTCCTCGCCGGATACATGATTGCTTTCGATCGTTATCGTATACGGCTCTGCAGGCGTATAATCGTTGTCCGGAGTCGAACCGGCGAAATAGGTGAAGGGAAGGTAGGTCTTGCCGTCACGGAAACGGTCGTTGATGAAGGAGATCTCCTGTCCGCTCAGCGGACGGGGGCCGCGCAGCCAGTTCAGCATTTCGGTTCCGATGTTCTTGTCGGCTGCATAAGCGCAGAGCGCAAGAACCGTAAGAGCCGCCGTCTTGAAGGGAGTGTCAAGGCTTGCTTCGGGAAGCGCCTGAAGCTCCTCAAGGCTTTCCGGAAGCGCCCTGAAGGTAAATGTCTCCTTCTTGTTTCCGACCGACTTTGCCGCGGTGCTGACCGCCTGTTTTGCCGAGCTTTTCAGTTTGTCAAAGATACTCATTTTCTGTTGTCCTCCAATAATATATTCCGGTCGGTGCCGCACCGCGTGTCTTATCCTGACGGTGCGGTACCGCCTGTTTACTTATTCGGCGCCGCCGGCGCTTCCGGGATTACCGGGAGTGCTGCCGTCGGTCTTTTTCTTTTTCTTTTTTACCAGCACAATGATCAGTGCGGTCAGTCCGGCTCCGACAACTACCGAAGCTGCCGCAACCGCCGCCGGAAGAATCCATTCCCTGTTCTCCGTGCCGGTATTTCCGCCGGGCTTGCCGGTTCCGGCGGGATCCTTCGATTCCGCGCCGCCCGAGGGATTGGTTTCGCCCTTCCTGATAACGGTGTTTTCGTTCCGCTTCTTTCCGCAGACGGTGCACTCCTCGTGACTGATACCGTCCTCGGTGTCCGTTGCGGGTTTGTCTGTCTTCCAGACAAAGCTGTGCTCTTCCCTGTTCAGATACTCGGAGCAGCTCTTGTCGCGGCAGGCGTTCCAGTGGTAATTCTCATCGAAATACCATTTGCCGGTATCGGCTTCGTGGTTGTGAGGTCCTTCGGCATCCCTGTACTCCGCTGAAAGCTTCACCGTGCCCTCCGGCATTGTGAAGGTGACGGTTGCCGCCGACGCATCCTCAAGAGTGATACCCTCCGCAGCCCATCCGGCGAAGACCTTGCCTTCGGGAGCGGGATCGGCTGTCACCGTTATGCTCTCGCCGGCAGCGGCTCTTGCAAGCGTATTTCCGGCGGAATCGACAGCTTTGCCTCCGGCAACGCTTATCTCGTAGTCGGTAATTGCTGGCTCGACGTCGGTTTTCATTACCTTGCCGCAGTCATAGCACTCGGTGTGCATCTTTCCCTCAACTCCGACACCCGCCTCGGTATCGGTTATCCACGGGCTTTCGGTATGCTCTGCATACTCGCTGTTCCCGCAGACCGTGCATTTATGAACGTGCTTGCCCTTTGAATCGTCGTTCGTCCATGCGCCGTAGGTGTGTTCCTCTGTTTCAAGCATACCGCAGGAGCAGACGCGCTGATGGTTCAGCGAACCCATCTTTGAAGGCGTCCACTTTCCGAAGCTGTGGTTGTTGACAGTCACCGTACAGGTGCCGACAAGCGAGCTGTCGTTGTTGGCTTTGGCGGTTATCGTCGCACTGCCCTTTCCGACGGCGGTAATGAAGCCTGTGTTTTCATCGACCTTCACGACCTTGGGATTGCTGCTGCTGTACTTTATGGTGAAGGTACCGACAGCGTCAACGGGCGCTATTGCCGCATTCAGCTTCCAGACGCCTCCGACGTGCATCGAGAGCGACTTTGTGCTGACGGTAACGCCGGTCGGCTTTACGACGGGGGTCTCCCTGACGGTCAGCATGAACTGAGCACGGTAGGCGGCAGAGGGTTTCTCGCCGGGCTTGAGAATACAGAGCACCACCGCGACAGGGTCTGTGGTCTTCTTCTTCGCGATAACCTTTCCGCCCTCTATCTTGGCGTACTCATTCTCAAAATCGTAAATATACATGGTGTGGCCGAGGTTATCCTTGGCCTTCTTTCCGACTCCCCATACCAGCGAATATCCCTGGACATCGCGCGGAAGGATCGACGGAAGGTCGGTCGGAAGAGTATACGCCTCGCCCTCTTCAAGAGTAACATCGCCGAAATCCGGTTTATAGCTCAGAATGGGAGAGTTCGGTCCCATGTCCGTGGGCGTATATACAACGACCTGCGCACCGCCGTAGGTGTTCTGCATAGGACCTGAAGGTCCGGGATAGTACAGTGCGAACGACCCGTAGCCCACCTTCTTTCCCTTGATGGTTATGGTGGTAAAGCCGTTGAGATCCGTCACCTTGTTCTTCGGAGAAACGATCTCGAAAAACTGAGTGTCGTACGACGACGGACTCTTGACATCAAAATAAGTGAATTCGTTTGCCGTGGCAGGGTTCAGCTTCACCCTGAGATTAACGGTCTGACCGGGTTTTACAAACACCGTGCCGTTTTCAACCCCGTCAAAGGTGATGCCTCCCAGCCGCACTATTTCGTCAATCAGAAGCTCACGGGAATGGATAATGAAGCCCGGGTTCTTCACATCGGTTTCGGCAAGACGGTAGTAGAAGTACAGCCTGTCGCCGGTATAGTACCCTTTTCCCGTCGCCGAGGTCAGCTTCTTACTCCAGTCGATCTCGCTGAGGTCAGTGTAACTGGTTTTGCTTACAACGTAATCGTACTTCGTGCTGTCGAAGTTTGTGATCCTGTATCCGTCGTAATAGTCTTTTGACTTTGTCGCAACAACATCAAGCGGTGCGGGTGTTCCGGGATTGTTGGCCTTTTTGACAAAGAGCGCCTTTCCGTGAATAGCTCCGTAGTACTTGGTGCCGTCCTTGCCGTAAACCGACAGGTACACGTACTTATTGACGTATTCAGCCTTGTTCAGCTTGATCGACGGACCGTTTTCGCCCTTGATATCCTTGCCGACGCCGGTTTTGGGATCGTTATACTTCCACTGATACACAACTCCGCTCAGGTCGGTAACGTTCGGCAGTGCAGCCGTGATGGTGCCGCCGTAGAACGCGTCGGTCTTGGAATACTCGACCGGTCCTTTGAGCAGAACGCCCTCCTCAAGCGCAACCGTTGTCAGCGTTTGGTTTATGCAGCTGAGTCCGTCCCAACAGATCAGGGTTCCGGGGTTCCTGTAGTACCACTCGACAAAGAGCGTGTATGTCCCCGTCTTCGGCACCTTGAAGGTATTGTTGCCCCTGGATTCGTATAGCAGCTTGGTTCCGTCGTATACGGATATCAAGAAATTCTGCTTGACCCGTTCCTCTTTTTCAAGCTGGAGGAACCAGTCGGGAAGCGGGACACTGACGCTGAAGGAATACGGCTTGCCGGCATAGAGCGGAACCATTCCGTCGCTGCTTATCTCGGCACCGTTTATCTTGATGTCCATATCTTTTTTGCTCGGCATGGAGCCGCTTCGCGACATCCTGATCTTATACGGACTGTCTTTGGAGCTTCGTGCCGAATAAAACGTATCCACGAGCCACGCCTTATGAATCTTGCCGTATACGTTCATCTCCGTCCACAGTAACCGTGCTTCCTTGGTGGGGTGTGTACCGAATTCGCCCCACAGCTCATGCCTTTCGAACTGAACCTGCAGATACCTCGCGTTCAGAAGGCGGAGTCTTTCCCTGTTGACGCTCCAGGAATACGCGACGGTTTTGGTATTGAAGACCTTGATGTCTATATAACCCATCGTATCAAACGTCAGGTCGCTTGACAGCATCACATGGGAGACCTCTTTCTTCTTGTTCCCCATCCGCATTTCGATGTTGCTCCATTCGCCGATGGTTATCGTTTTGGCATAAAGTCCGTAGGTTGCACCGTCCTTGCCGGATCCGGTCGTATCGACACGGAGAATGCCGTATCCGGTAACGGTCAGGTTTCCGCTTTCCGATGAGGTCGTGTTGGGTTTTGAAAGGTCAACCGCCGCTCCTGCCGCTCCTATGTACTTATAATTCGAGCCGAGCGTAAGCGTCAGCGTCCTCTTCGAGCCGGTATCAATGGTCAGGTCCACTCCGGGCGCATATATCGCACCCATTTTGACATCGCCCGACTCGATACTCAGGGTCAGCTTTTGTCCCTCAAGCCCGCCGAGGTTAAGAACCTTTTTCTCGTCTTTTGTCCAGTAGTAAACCGTCCCCTTGTAATAGCCCATGATCTCTTTCGCCTTGGGGTACTTTTCCATATAGTACCGCAGCGAATAGAGCTCTTTTACTTCTATGTATTCCGTCGGAAGGTTTTCGAAAACGACTTTGACCTCTCCGCTCTTAATATCGGCAACTCCGCGCGGATAATTTGGCGCCGCCAGAGCGTTTACCGCAAAAAACACCGCGGCAGCCGTCAGTAAAAGCAGAAGCACCCCTCCGATTATCAGATTTCTTTTCTTCATCCGATTTTCCTCCTTTTATCCGGTTATTTTTTCTTCCGGAATGCCGCCGCGGCTAACGCAATGCAGCTTCCGAGAAGCACTCCGCAGACGGCTGCAAGCACGATTATAACCGTTCCCCTGCTGCCGCCTTTTTCTCCCGGCACCCTGTCGGTTCCGGTATGTCCGCCGGAGCCTGCGGGAAATGTTTCACTGCCTGCCGGCAGCGTTGCCGCAGGTCCCGATGTACCGTCAGGTACGGATGTCGCCTGAGGGTCGGTCACCTCCGAGCCCCCCGACGGCGGCTGGGTAGCAACCGTCTTTTCGGTAACGGTCACCGGAATCACGCTTGAATATGCCATGCCGCCGAGCTTTGTCATCACATAGCAGACATAATATCTGGTTCCGGGAGTTGACGTGTCACAGACAAGCACCGGGTCCTCCTCCGGCTGACCGCCGGAGGATCCAATGGCAACAATGTCCTTCAGCTGTCCCGTGGGAGTCTCAAACCATGCGTATGAGCTGACGCTGTCATCTTCGACAGCCTCAGCCTCGCAGAGCAGCTTCACGACCGTCTCCTGCTCCACCGTGACCGAGGCGGGCACCTTCAGCTGAGGCGGAAATTTATTTCCGTTGACCGAGATATACGCCGACTCGGAGGTCACGCTCCCGGCTTCGTTTGACACGACGCAATAGATCAGCGCGCCGTCAAGTGCGCTTCCGATGCCTTCGACAAAGAAGCTGTCCCCGGCTTCGTTGGAGCCGTATCCCGACCCGGTAACGCCGTTGAGCCACGGGTGGTTCTCCGCGAACGCGTCCGCGGTACGGTAGGCTGTACCGTTGTAAACAATATACCAGTCATACGAGAGGTTTTCTCCCTTTGCTCCGACACTCCAGAGAGCGGAAGCAAACTCCGGATAAACGGAGTTCTGCGGCTGAAGCGTAATGACCGGCTTTTCGGCTGCCGACACCGGCACAAGCATTGCCGCCGCAAGAAGTGTTATCATCAGTAACGCGGTAAATTTCTTCATGTCTGCCTCTTTTCTTTTTTATTTTTCCGGAAACACCGATCAGAATTTTCCGCCGCCGCCGCCGTGTGTGGAGCCCGAGGAGGAGGTATGGGTGCTGCTTCCTCCGGAACTTTCGTTTTTCGGCTTGGCGGTGCGGGAAACCGTCCTGTACAGGAACAGATCGCGTTTTTCGGTAATATTCAGACTTTCCTTCTTCATGTAGTTGCCCGCCGCAGACTGAAAGCGCACCGTTTTCAGCTTGTTTTTCATCTTTTTGACCGTGCCGGTCGCCAGAAGCAGTCCTATCACAAGCGAAATGGGTATCCAGATCCACGAAATGGGTTCCTTCGGAAGATTGAACGAATTATAGGGCGTTTCGTTTCTTGCCTGAGAGACAAAATCGTCGCAAAGCTCCGCAAAGGCATCAAACGCGCCGGCAAAATCCCCGCCGGAAAGGTAGGGCTTCAGCTTTTTGCCGATATAGCTTATACCGTCGTCGGTAAAGGCGTATATCGCATAGCCGTGGGTGGATATGTACCAGTCGTTTTCCTCGGTACTGATGAGAAGGAGCAGACCGTCCCTTTTCATGCCGTATCCGTACGAGTTATAGTCAAAGTAATCGTCGGCATAATCCCACGTCTTTGCGCCGTCAAGAGTTGCTGTCGTCAGGACAACGATATCCAGCTTCTGCCGGACACGGATCTCATCGATCTTCCGGTTCAAATCGGCTTTCTGACTGTCGGTCAGAAGCCCCGCATTGTCGATAACTCTGTCGCCGCTGTTCCGGAAGTCCTGAACCTCGCCTTCCGCAAAGGCGGAAAACGCAGTCCCGAGACAGAGAACAATGACAGCCAGAATCGTCAGTATTGTCTTTTTCATTCGCTCAGCCCTCCTCAGACCAGTCCTATCAGGCGCAGAAGCCACACGATGCCGTATGAGGCAAGCCCGTATATCGCCGTAAGCAGCAGTGTCCACCGGGTCGCCGCCGATTTGTCAACCGGCAGATCTCCGACGAACTTTCCGGTCTGCCCGTTCATGGCGAACGTGTACTTGTTTCCGTTCCAGGTAGTGTTGAGGAGCCAAACGGGATAAAGCGCATACTTTGCCTTGCCGCCGCGGAACTGAACGCTGCTGTTTTCGGTGCGCACGGTGGTATAGCCCTTGACGGTCTGGGCAAATGTCTCCTCGGTGGAGCGTTTGACACGCTCGTTCGCCCTGTCGATGCTCTGCTCCGCCGTAATGTCGTATTTGTCAGCCAGAAAACCGGCAAGATATGCCGTCTGAAAGTCAACCGCGTCGTCGAAGTTATATGGCTCTATCGATTCCATAAGATCGTCCGCCATTTTGGACGACCCGTCAACCGGGACGTGCTCAAAGCCTACGCTTCCGCCCCTGTGTACCATGAAATAACTGGTCTCGGTATAGTTGTAATCGCTGTCGCTCCATGAATTCACTCTTGTTGCACGGTAGCGCACCTGCGCATCAACGTCTGTGTCGAAGAGCCAGAACGGGACATAAACCCCCTTGATCTCGTCGATGTGATTCTGGTCTCTGAAAACCTTCGGCAGCAGCCGCTTGCCGGTCAGATGCTTCATCAGTCCGGCTTTTGCCGCCTTCTTGTCCAGCCTGAACGGAATCACAAGATCCGGTCTGAGCGCGCCGGAGAACTGACCCATCATCACCACGGGATTGCCGCAGAAGGGGCAGGCGGTGGCTGCCGTGTTGGCATCGCCGACTATCTCGCCGCCGCAGGACCTGCACACATAGGAGCGCAGCCCGTCCGTCTCGCCCTCCGTCCACTCGCTTCCCGCCGATGTCTCCCAATCCATTTTATCTGTCTTGTCTCCCTGAAGCTCGCTGTCATAGCTCTTCAGAGTCTCCATCTCGAATTCCGTGTCGCAGTAGGGACACTTCATCTTCTGGAGCTGGCTGTCAAAGGCTATCGCCCCGCCGCAGCAGGGACATTTGTATTCCTGAAGATCTGCCATCAGATTTCTCCTGTTCTGTTTTGTTTTGAATCGGTTGCCGGATACCGCAGACGTTTTGCCGGCTTTTTCTTATCGGTTCGTTCCGGCTGCCGTCTGCCGGCTCTCTGCCGCCTCATAATACCTGTCGGCAAGCTCACGGAGATATTGAATCGCCCTGCTGCCGAGCGCCGTTTCCTTCTCCACCCTGTTTCCGTCAGAGAAGGTCATTCCGGAGCTGCGTGCAGGTGCATCCGACCTGTTAAAAATCCGCATCGGATTACGGTACCTGAAAAGCCTCTCCGTCTCGCCGTCCTCACGGATGATCCGAAGGAAGCCCTCCGCATCCTCTGCCGTTACCGGGAAGGAGCCAAACGAGGTGTAATGATCCTTCCTGTTCCCCACAAGACAGTCTGCAGAGAACAACCAGCCGTCCTTTTCCTTTTTCAGTGCGAAGGAATACACAGGGTTCATTTCCGTGCCGTAATAAACCGTATTTATTAAAACGATGTCATCGGCGGTGTACTTTTTGCTTCCGCCGCAGCCGAAAAGCCCGAAAACCGGCAGGAGAGCAAGCACAGCAGCCGAAACCCTGCACACGGTATGCTTCACGGCTTTACCGAAGCGGTCTGCCGCACTCCGGGCAGAATTTCGGCATACTCTGTCCGGCAGCGGGCGCCCAGCCGCAATTATCGCAGGCAGAGCGCACGGCGGGCTTTCCTGCGCCGCAGTTCGGGCAGAACCTGCCGCTGTTTTTCGCACCGCAGGAGGAGCATATCCATTCCTCTCCGGCGTTCGCTGTGGTAGCGGGAGCGGGCGCGGGGGCGGGCTTCTCGGGACTGCTGTCTGTCCGTTTCATCATGCCGTCGCCGTCCCAGACTCTGTACCGGTCGTCCCGGCGCATCAGAATATCCGCAAGCTCATGCATCTTCCGCTCATATTCGCGGTACAGATCTGTATAGCGGCTGTCGGGACGGTTGCCGTCGCTCAGCTCAAGCTCTATCTCGTCAAACCACGGTGAATCCACCCGTATCGTTACATTGAACTCATAGTCACAGGCGTAACGGGGCGGAGCATAGCTCTTCCTGTTTCCGTCGGGATCCTCGTAATATATTTCTTCCTTGTTTTCTCTGATATCCGTTTCCACCCCGCAAACCTGCGAAAAAGCAATGAGGTCGGGGTTGGCACTGCGCCAGTTGGAAATCCCGGTAACGACGAACCGTTCCCTCATGGGATCGATATATACCTTCTTGCTCCCGTCAAAGGTGAGCGACGGAAAAAAAGCGGCAAGCTGCTTTTCGTTTTCCTCGCGGTAGGCAAGCTGTCGCCTGATGTCCTCGACCGTCGAGTTCCGGCGTTCGCTGAAAAACGGCGAGAGCTTTTTAGCGCAGTCCTTGCAAAGATTTCCGTTCTCCAGCTTGCGGTTTCCGAAAAGTCCGATTTTCTGACCGCATATGTCGCAATATTTTTTGTCAAACAGTCCCATGATAATGGTCCTCCGTTTATTTTTTTCTCCTGCACAATCCGTTTTGCTCCGCCGCTCCGTAACCCGGATCCGCAGGCAAAGCCGATATGTAATTATATTCGGAACATTCCGGTTTTTCTGCCGGAACGCCCGCTCTACTGCCCCAGAAACAGCTTCAGCAGCCCGAAAAGCTCTTCTTCCCCTCTGCCGCTGTACCTGACCGGAACGGTGCTCCCGTCCGGAAGTCTCCAGCCCGCGCACAGCATTCCGGAGACTCCGTCATAAACTCCGTCCTCCGGTTCACGTTCTCCGCAGACCAGGAAGCCGCCGCTTTTCAGACAGCACTCAATGCTTTTCAGCCGGCCGTCGTCAAGCGGCACAGCCTCCGTCCTCCCGCCGCCCTCCGGATCGGCAAACCGTCCGGAGAGCCTGAAGGAGCTTCCGTCTCTGTTCAGATCAAAAGCAAAGCATTCGTATTCGTTCGACGAGCTCCGGCACCAGTTGAGACTGATAAGCCGCGCACCGACGAGAATTATCTGCGGCGCGGCACTGACCGCCGGGGTGTGTTTTCCCTTACCTCCCCGTCCCGTCCTCCGGCGCAGCACCGAAAAGAAGGTGCCCGTCACAGCCGAAACCGGGAGCATGAGCGCGATAACGGTCAGAGCCCTCGCCGCATGACTCATTTTATGTCCTTGTCGTCAAATATGTCCCCGCACTCCGGGCAGAATTTCGGAGGATTCTTCGGGTCAGCCGGCTCCCAGCCGCACTTGTCGCAGCGGTAGAGCGGTGCGCCCTCGGGCTTTTTGCCGCCGCAGTTCTGGCAGAATTTTCCCTTGTTAACCGTTCCGCACGAGCAGGTCCAGCCGGCTTCGTCCGCAGGCTTGGGCGCGCCGCACTCCGGACAGAACTTTCCGCTTGCCGTCGCGCCGCAGCTGCACTTCCATGCGCCTGCCGCGGGCTGAGGCTCCGGCTTCTTCGCTCCGCAGTTCGGGCAGAAGTTTCCGTTCACGCTCGCTCCGCACGCGCAGGTCCAGCCACCCGGCGCAGGTGCCGCCTGCTGTGCCTGCTGCTGTTGCTGCTGTCCCATGGCAAACAGGTTCTGTGTGTTCATGCCGCCGCCGGCATTCATCGCCATACCCATGCCCATAAAGCCGGTCATGGCTCCCGCCTGGTTGCCTGCCGCCGTCTTCATTGCGTCTGCCTGCGCACCCACAAGCGTTGCCGCCGCCATCGTGGGATCCCGCATGATCGCCGCACGCTGAGCCTGCTTGATCATATCCGCATCCTCGTCCGGCAGTGTGACCGAACCGAGAGCGATGCTGACGACCTTCAGCCCTCTCAGCTCTCCCCATTTTTCGGAGAGCGCCGTGTTCATGGCGTTTTCAAGATCGGTATTGTGGGTCACGATCTGGTTGGGACGCAGCTCAAGCTCGGACAGACGTCCGAATGCCGGCTGCAGTGCGCTGACAAACTCGGTTTTCAGCTGGCTGTCAAGCTCATCCCGGGTATATTCCTTCTCCACGTTGCCGCAGACGTTCGTATAGAACAGCAGCGGGTCGGCGATCCTGTAGGAATACACGCCCGAGCACCGCACCGACACGTCAAGATCCAGCCCGATCTTGGAATCCACCACCCGGAAGGGAATGGGGTTCGGGGTACCGAACTTGTTGTCGATAAGCTCCTTGGTGTTGAAATAATACACCCTCTGATCCTTGCCGGTGTCGCCGCCGTAGGTGAAACGCTTTCCGATGGTCCTGAAGGTCTCCTTGATGCTCTCGCCGAGCTTGCCCGAGAAAATGGACGGCTCGGTTGAGGTATCATATGTAAATTCGCCGGGCTCGGCGCAAACCTCTACAACCTTTCCCTGCTCCACGATGATCATGCACTGACCGTCGGCAACGGCAATGCCGGAACCGTTGGAGATGATATTATCGCTGCCCTTTGTATTGGAGGAACGGCTGCCTACCCGCTTCTGACCCTTGGTGACAAGCACCTCCTTGGGCATGGATTCGCAGTAGAAAAACTCCTTCCACTGATCGGCAAGAGTGCCTCCCAACGCACCGATACCTGCTTTGATAAGTCCCATAACAATTACTCCTTTCCAGCTGTAAGAATGATCAAAATATATTTCCCGACCGAAGCCGGAAGATCACAGATTCCTTTCCGCATTCCCGACGGAATACGGGTTTTTGTTTGTTTTCGGCAAATCGCGTTCCGAGCCGCATCTGCCCGCCCAGCCGATAAATGGCACCCACATAATCAGGTACAAAACCCATGCGATGAATGCCCCGACCGGCCACCACACGGATATTTTCAGCCAGAAATGCAGCACCAATAAAACCGCCGCCGGCAGCAGTCCTCCGATATTCATAAGAACATTGATGAAGAGACAAGGGAAAAAACTGCCGCACCGTTTTGAATTACGCATTAATTTTCCTCCTTTTGTGTGTTTCGCCCCGCGACCGTGTCACATTGCGTAGATCTGATCCATCAGATATTCGGCTGTCATCGAGCCATAGAAAAACTGGTCGATGATACCGTTTTTCTTCGCATCACGGATATCCTTCGCCGCCTGTTTTTCGGTGTTGGAATCGACGATGAGAGCAATCTTGCAATCGGGACATACAGCCTTGACCTCGTCCCGGAGCTTCAGCCTCTCACACAGCATCCACGGAGTGTATCCCGTAACTTCCATCACAAGAACAAACGGCTTATACACCCGGCACAGTTCGACTGTATCTTTCGGGGATTCCGTCCGAACCGCGTCGATATCATAGTCCGAACTTCTGAAAGCGGTCGCTATGGAATCGCCGAACAGATAATTCTGCATATCGACCACAATTTTTTTCATCGAACCATCCCTCCTTTTCTTTCTTGATATATCCGATGAATCCGCTTCATCCTGCTATCCGATATTATTATATCAGAAAAAATCGGCTCCGTCTGTCCTCAAAAAAGAGGACAAATGCCGGCCTGATTGTAAATATTTTGTGAACTCACGCCCTTTTCCCTCCGGACAGCGGAAAAGGGACTGTTAAAAACCCGGTGTTCTTAACAGTCCCTCAAAAATGCCGCAATGCATAAAGCCGTCATTTTTCTGCATATTTATCGTTTTTCTTCATGCTCATCAAGCCAGCATCCGGGCACGACCATCCGTTTGCCGACGGCTGCGATCATCAGCCGGTTGCGGTTCGGATAGCCGGTTTTTTCCAGCATACGGTTGATGTATGTCCGCACCGAGGATTCCGCCACGTTCAGCTCCGCGGCAATCTCGGTATTGGTTTTCCCCTCACAGAGCAGGCGCAGAGTCTCCATCTCGCGGTCGGACAGCTCACAGGAAAGCGTTTTGCCCAGCCGGACGGTCGGAACACCGTCAGGCCAGAAGCTCCTGCCGGAAAGCGTGCCTTCGATCACGCTCACAAGATCTCCTGAGGGAGAATCCTTATACCAGAAGCTGTCGGCGCCGATTTTTTTTGCCCGATCAAGAAATCGTCCCTCCAACATAGAGGTCACCATAACTATCTTTATACTGGGATAGAACTTCTTGATCGATTCGGCAGCGGTCAGACCGTCCGAATCACTTTCGGTGCATATATCCATGAGAATTAGGTCGATGTGACCCTCGCCGCAGCGGCAAAGTGCTGCATCAGCACGTGTCAGCGTGCCCGCGACCTCGCAATCTGTGCACTTCTCCACACAGGAGCACAGATATGTTCTCGCCAGTGTCTGATCTTCAACGATCAATATTTTCCTTATAGCCATAGGTTACCCCCCGAATTTCCATGCTTCGGCATCTCGATCACCAAAGAAAACTCCGGCAGGCTCTGTACCGTCATCCTCCCGCCCGAATTTTCTATCCTGTGGCGCAGATTGGTAAGACCACCGCCCTCAGTGATCTCCTTCTCCGGCGGCTTGCCGTTATTGCGTATCATGACGGTATAGCTGTATTCGTTTTCCCAAATATTCGCAGAAACCTCGGTCGCATTGGCATACTGAATGGCGTTGGTTAAACAGACCTGCATGGCGGTGTACATCAACTCCGCCTCACCGCCCGTCGGTTCTTCGCCTCTTATCCTCACGGTCACACCGCCGGTCTTTGCACTGTCAAGCAGTTTTTGCTTTTCCGACAGCCGGATAACATCCCGAAAGGCAATGACCTTCTCCCATTCGCGGCACACAGTATCCGCTTCCACACCGTCAAATTCTCCCGTTATGTACTGCTTCGTCAGTGTAATGCAAGCGGCAAGGTTGTCGTGCATGGCGGATTTTGCGTCAAGCCGCTCCTTTTCCCGCGCTAATGCCACGACATTATCGGAAAGCTGTTTCAGCTTTTTTGAATCCTCCTCGATTTTCTTACAGTCATCGGCGAGCTGCACCGAAGCACGCTGCAGCTCGGTAACATCGGCGGCAGTGAGCTGTATATAGCTCTCCCCATATCGATCGGTGACCTCGGTTTTTTCAAATCTCCATACGGTGTTGTCGGGAAAGCGAAAGATATTCTCTACGTCCGGAATCCGTACAACACCATTCGGAAGATGATGGAGCGCTCCCACGACCTCGCCCAAATACTGCATATCGCTGTTAAGCAGATATTGGCTCAATTGATACATCTGCCGGTTGCAGAGAACGATACTACCCGTGCGATCAAAAAAGCATATGGCAGTGGGAAGCCGGTCAAAGCTCTCTTTGATGGCATTAAAGCCTAAGCGTTTCATTCTATGCATCCTTCCAACCTCCTATCATCGTGCGAACAAGCCATAAACCGTCCTCCTGCTTAACGGTTACATTTGGAGAAACGAGGAATGACAGATCCGCAGCACACTCCACCGACAGATCCATCTCACTGTCGGACACGGAGATAAACAGAGAATGCAGCTCGTTTATCGTGGCCTCCTCAACGGTTTTCAAAAGGTCGAACAGCCGCGCCACCTCTGCCGAAAGCATCGGTTTTGTTGTGTGATAGACCACACTGCACTCCGTGCCGCAAACGGTCATGACCCGCACGGCCTCGTCTATTGTCAGCCGAAGCTCCTGCTGCGGCAGAAGCTCATATTCCAGGCTGAGAAAATACAGATTAGCGCCGCGCTTGATGTAAGTGCCAAGCAGAATAATTCTTTTCAGCAGGTTTTGTATTTCGGCAGGCTCTGCACCCTCACATTGTTTCAGCAGTTGACCGATCCTGGCTATCTGCTTTCCGTACTTTGTTTCCAATTCGTCATAAATCCGGTTTTTTTCGGTCAACTCATTCAGCTTTTTCTGTATGAGATAAGCCTCCTGCAATTTCTCTTTGTTGCTTCTTATTTTGGCCTTGTTTTCGCTTAACCTTGCGCGAAGCTCGGTCAGCGGGCGCACGTTATCCTGCCAAACGGCATATCCTCCGCTGATCGGTGCCGAAGAAATGCGTATTCCGTCGGGACGGATGATCTGAAGTCCGTTTTTCGGGCAAACCATATCTTCGTCTGCAGCCCGGGAACGGAGAACGATGTTTCCGCTGCTGTCCGCAATACAGGCAGCCAGCGTCGTTGCCTCGAACAGTTCGACATAGCCTGTATTGGACTGTATCATCCGGCAGCGTATACAGCTTTCATAAATCGCCGCATATAAAAGGCAGAATGTCACATTCATATCACCGAGCCACCAGCGTACAGCCGGCAGGCCCGACAGATACAAAATCCCGTACAGAACCGTTGCGCAGCCTATAACAAACGGTGCAAGCCTCTTTTTTTTGCTGCACGGGACACGGCTTTTCTTCAAAAGGAGGATAAGTGAAAAAAACATGCAGGTCACCGTCCAACCGAGGTAGCAGAAGTAAACGGGACCGTAGGAATAGGAATAATTGTCTGGTTCTCCCGGCACGCCGCTGCTGAATGCAAACATCTGCTGGTGCAGATCGTTGGTGATCACCAGCAAAAACAGCACAGCCGGAATGATTGCCAAAGCGCCGATCCTTCCGGTCAGGCGGAATTTCTCCGATTTCCCTAGAGACAGCGCAATATACACTCCCAGCAGCGGTATAAAAAGCATTGGCAGATAGTAAAGATACCAAATGTACCGCGCCACTGTCAGGTCAGTGACAAACTCATATTTCAGCGTGCGCAGAATAAGCCACAGCAGCATCAGCGCCGCGGTCAGACGCAGGCAGTGCAGAGTCTGCGGCTGTATAATGCGTCGGTCAAGGGAATAACCCCAAAGGGAAAACAGAAGTAAATAAAGCGCGGCGCGGATATAGTTCACATAAACCCCGCAGATGTCGAGCATGGCAAGCATCCTGCAGGAATAAGCCGCGGCAATGAGCGTAAAAACAACGATCATGGGAATCAGCTGTCTTGTGTTCCGTTTCATATGGAAAATCTCTCGCTTTCTCTCACAGGCAAAGAATGTCCTTTGGCAGTTTTATTTGCTTCTCGGCAGGACGATTCCGAATGTGCATTTACCAAAGACAGTATACTAAAGCATTATCAAATCTCGCTGTCGGATGCGAATTCCATTACGTCATTCGGCGTACAGTTCAATGCTTTGCAGATTTTTCCCACGGTTTCAACCGTGACATTTTCATTCCTGGTCATTTTGGAAATGACATAGTTGCTGATGCCCGCAGCTTTTTCAAGGTCTTTCTTTTTCATGTCCCTGTCTATCAGCAATTTCCAGAGCTTTTTATAGCTTATATCCATACCGTCAGCCTCGATTCAAACAGGATTTACTGGGAAAATAGGAACAGTCGGTCTTGGCTGTTTAGAATATAATATCATATTTCTTGCAAAAACACAACGGTTTATAAAGCGATAGATTTAATTTCTTTGCGTTTTTCTGCTTTTTACGGGGTGGGGAAATAAGGCATGACGATCGGGGACTCTTATTAGCCCCTGATTTGGGCTTCTATTCAGATCGGTATGTAATGTTATTATATAACAACAGCCGGAATGGATTGGACAGTGCCTATTTTCTGCTCACTAAAAAAAACACCGAAAAGAAGTTACCACAGTTAGGTAAAGCTGCTTTGTGGTTTTACGCTCTTTTTACTCAGCACATACTTTTGCCACAATATCCTTCAATGTCACAAACGGACACACCCAATACCTCGAATCGTAGGAATGCTCCGTGTTATCTCCGAGCAAATAAAAGCAATCTACAGGTACTGTAACCAATTGACCGTCATGTTCGATCATATCACCGCCGACAGCGGCGACTCGCTTTACAAACAGCTTCTCGTTATGCCGGAACACGATAATATCTCCAGTTTCAATTGAACCGATAATTCTGATTCCGAGAAGCACGCTGCCCGTTTTTAGGGTTGGTTCCATAGAGGAGATTGGTACATACCCCATGAAGAGCACGCATCGGAACATAATGATTACCGTAACCGCTCCGAAAAGCGGAATCAGTACTTGGCATAACTTTTTGCCTTTTTTCATATACACCTCCGAAAACAAAAAAACGGGACGCTGAGAGAGTGTTTCTCAGCGTCCCTATGACTTATTTTATATTTCTGCCAGCGCTAATATTTCCGGCCGGCTTTTCAGATATTTTCTTGCCTTGGATACCCAGGCACAAACAAGGTTGGCAGACACACCGAACTCATTTCCGATTTCCTTACTGGCGCGCCCCCAGGCAGCGAACAGGCCGATATAGATAAAGCTGCGCAGATAGGAAAACAGCATCGGGTAGAAGCTGCCCCTGCCCACAATTCGGAAGCAATATGCCAGTATCACGGCAAGTACAGCGATGCCGCTTGTTATGATAGTATTCTTTTTCTGCTTGGTCATAAACAGACCCCATTTCGCCTTCATTCGTTTTTGCTTACCCTTGGGTATAACTTTTCAAATTAGATTATAGCATAAATCCGTCTGTTTCTCAACTGCTTCTTACGAGGCTTTGCACAAAAGCCACACTTTTTGCCCCACAACAGAGAAAAAGGGCGGTCTTTGACCTGCACAAGTCGAACCGATTCCATCTTATACTCTGCCTTGATCAGAGTTATTTGTCTTTCCTTTCTGCTGTAGTTATTCTTCAGTTGGGTAAGTTCACTTTCTCCTTCCATCATGACAGGTGGCACCTGTCAGCGTATAGGCGCAGTTGCCCCTTGGCGGAAAAACCTCTTGAAAAAAATACCCTGCTGCCGATATAATAAACCTTGTGCGATTTCGGAGGGATGAAGATGGAAAACGAAAAATACTACATAGCCGTTAATGCAGGCGACAGATATCCGCTTTTGAAAACGCCGCAGGACTACGAGGATATTTGTGAGGCTTCCGTTTTGGAATACGGAGATATTCTCGAATTTGCTGCCGTCTTTCAGAATACCCTCATCGGTGAGTAGATCGTTGATGCCGTCCAGCCACTCCTGCGGATCGCCGCCGCAGCCCTGCAAAGCAAGTCCTTCCTTGCCGTTCATTCGGCGAAGGTCATCGGTGGTTACGGTGCTGATGCTCATATTACATACCTCCCATCTGTAAGGTTTCGTCCTGAACTTCTTCCTCGGCGAATTCGGACGGCGTCATTTCATCGCCCAAAAAGTTCGGCTCGGTGTCCTCATCCAGCGGGATATATCCGCTTTCGCCGAAATCGAGAATATCCCGCATCAGAACAGTGCCGCCGTGGTTGACTCCGACCTTCGGCTCAATGGAGCAGAAGCGGCCGAGCAATTTATCCGCTTCATTTCTCGAAAGCAGGTTTTCAAGCCACTTGCTGTCGAACTCCGTGCTTGTGTTTTCAAAAATATACTTCTTGAAGAAGGTGTCGGCGGTATCGGGCATATCGGTAAATTTATACCGCCACAGGTTTTGTGCTGCATTCAGCACGTCCTGAATGCTTGCCATGTTTTCGGCGTCGAGAATGGCTATGAATTTGACCTGTTCGGCTTCGCTCATGATGCTGATTTCTGCAGCAAGCTTATTGAGCGTTTGGACATCGCTCATGCTGCCGAACATCTCCGAGGTGATCTGCGGAATTACAGATTCAAAATCGTAATATACGCAATCGCCGATGTCTGCTTCATTAAAAGCCGCAGCATAATTGGCGAGTATGTCGCTTGCCATTGGGAGGTTAAGCCATATAGCCCTATCTACAGGATCGCCCTTGATATGCTCCGGTGTACCCGATACGAGCAGGCGAATGACAAAGTCGGAGGATTCCTCGTCCGGCAAGGTCACGCCGTCATATATCTCCGGTCGGTCATAATGCACGGTGGGAATATACAGCCTGCCATCAAACACGCCGTTATCGTTTTTCTGCTGCACTCTGCCGATCTGTTCTGCATTCAAAAACGGAACGGCACTTTCGGGGATACCTTCGAGGTCGGAAAGCAGTTCGTTTTCAAAGGCAAACCGACCGAGCTCGGCAAGATTGCTTACATTATGAGCAACGGGAACGGTGTCCAAGCTGTAGGTGCAGTTGATGAGGTCTTTGATACTGACGGGGTTTTCGTCTGCGTCGTTGAATATCTGCTCGGTCACGGCATAAAACACGGGCAGTTCCTCATTGGGAAGAAAGGAAAGCCGTTTGGCAAGGAAGTTCAGCTCATCCAAACTGAAAGTGTCCAAGCGGATGTCCTGCAGCTCCGGCAGGATATCGCATTCGAGGATGCTGACTTCAACCGTGTTTTCTCTGCCGACGGCACGGGTCCTTTGCATAGCGTCCTTGATTTCATAGTCCGCCGCAGGCAGCAGTAATTCGGCATAATAATATCCGCCGTGAACGGGATTTTCGGCGGACAGCTCAAGCCTCATGATTTTTCTATTATAGTTCATTCTCATTTATCCTTTCTGAATTTGCTCTTGGTATATTCGCCTGATAACAGCACCGACAGCCGAAACGACAGGTACGCTTACGGCGTTGCCTGCCATTTTGTATAGCCGTCCGTCCTTCAGTCCCGTGGCGACTGCCTTATCGAATTGTTCGTCCGCAAAGCCCTGCAAGCGCCAGCATTCTCTCGGCGTGAGTTTCCGCACTCTGCCGTAGCGGAGGATACCGTGCCGATCCTGCACCGTTAGGGTGAACATCGGCTCGTTGGGTTCTTTGATCCAACGGCCTTGCTGACGGATGGTTTTCTTATCGGGCGTTACAACGGCTCTCGGCTCGTCCTCAATAAACACGGCGGAGTGTTCGCCCTTGTGCCTGCTGATACCGCTATTCTGTCGGGCAGTAATGCATCGAGCCGTTTCGGTGAGCTTTGCACCGGCGTTCAAATCGATAAAAAAATAGCCCTGCGTATTGCTGGGCGTTACGGTATGGGTGATCTTTTCTCCGACCCGTCCTCGCCGTGTATTCATGGTCGGGTAGGCAAGGTCGATGCTATTGCCGGGGTGTGCGAGCTGAAAGCCGGATTTCGTGTCCACCTTGATGGGCAGGGCTACATCATAGAGTCCGGTTTTTCCTCCGAAGCCTCCGGCACTGCTTGTGAGAGTAATGCCGACTCCCTCGTCCGAATAGACCCGATTGCCCTCTGTGCCTCCAAGGAGTTGGATAAGAGACGCTGCATTTGCGTCTGTGAAAGATAGTGTTTCTCCGGCACATCTTTCTCTAAGATATCCGACAATATACACGCGCTTTCGGGATTGGGGGACACCGAAATCCTTGCTGTTAAGGATTTGCCATGCGACATCGTACCCCAGCTCATCCAGCGCACCGAGGATGGTCGCAAAAGTCCGGCCTTTGTCATGCGCCAGCCAAATGAAAAATTCAGATACAACTGTTCAATTATTGATTTGTATGACAGGTCCGCTGTCGCTTCGTTAAACAGTGATTATATCAACACTGATTTGGCAATAAGCACTCTGAAAACAGCCCTTGAAAAGGAAAACTACCCTAAAGTGATTTTGCATTCAGACCAGGGGGTTTAGTTTACTTCATGGGAATTTGTAAATTTTTGCAAAGAGAATAATATAACACAAAGTATGAGTAAGGCTGGCTGTCCTTATGATACTCCCGCGGAAAGATGCCTGTAATCAGAGACGCCGTCGGCTTTCATCTGCGGTGCGTGTTCGTAGAGTCCGACATATTCCCGCACCGTAGAAATCTCATCTTGAATGTCTGCAATTTTACTGCGGTATTCATCCGAGAGGTTTTGGTCGGCGTTGCTTAGAAATTGACCGTTGTATTTTATCCGGCAGAGGGGATGCCGTCCGAGGACACTTTCATCCATTCGTTGCCGTCCATCTTGGTGTCGTACCGAGCTTTGAGGCGTTTGGCTAATTCTTTCTGTAGCATATTTGATTTCTCCTTTTTAGGGTAATAAAAAAGGCAGATAGATTTTTGCTTTCTATCTGCCTGTGTATCTGATATTTACTTTTCGGGAGTTCAAGTCTATCCACAAAGGGAAAACGGCGATTTTACATCTGCGTTTTGGTACAGAGAAAAATCGCCGTTTGGGTAGCAAAAAATCCCGATATAATCGGGCTTTTCGCAGGAGACATCTTTTTTGTCTCCACATTATGGTCCGAGTGACTGGAGTCGAACCAGCGGCCTCTTGAACCCCATTCAAGCGCGCTACCAAACTGCGCCACACCCGGAAATATCACGACGATTATTATATCATAGCAAAAAATGTTTTGCAAGTATTTTTTAATGATACTTAAATCATAAACCTCCAAAAACAAGGCTTTTTTGCTAATAAATGTGAATAGTCAAAAAACTATGGTGAATAATAACTAATAAGTTCACAAAACTTACTAAAATATAAAAGTACTCGGAGGTTAATTATATGAAAGCAACAGGAATTGTGAGAAGAATAGATGACCTTGGGCGTGTGGTAATACCTAAGGAAATAAGAAGAACATTGAGAATAAGAGAGGGCGACCCACTCGAAATTTATACAGATACTAACGGAGAAGTTATTTTCAAAAAATATTCACCAATCGGAGAGCTTTCTGATTTTGCATCTCAATATGCAGAGGTTATTTCTAAAATTTCAGGAAAACCTATGATAATAAGTGATAGAGACCATATTATTGCGGTCGCAGGAGTTTCTAAAAAGGAATATCTTGAAAGAAGAATTTCTCCTATTATAGAAGAACTTATGGAAATGAGAAAAAATTACTTTGCTAAATCTGATAGTATCGGTGAGCTTATGCCAATAGAGGGTATAGAAAGAACAGCTTTAGTTATATATCCGATTATATCTTCTGGAGATGTGACTGGTTCAGTTGTTATGCTGCAAGGAGAAGAAATTCAAGCGCCAAATGAAACAGAAATTAAACTCACACAAGCTGCAGCTGCTTTTTTAGGAAAACAAATGGAAGAATAGAATATAAAGCATAGCTAATATTGCATATTTTATAAAATTTTATAAAAAAATTAAGAAAAAGTATTGAAAAAAATAAAAATATGTGCTATATTATAATCAGTTCAAAAATAATAGAACTTAATAAAATTGAAAGATTCCATATTTTTGTTTTTCATTATCCCTCCCTTTTTGCATTTAGCGAGATCGAAAGATCTCGCTTTTTGCTTTTTCTTTATATTTATACTTTATGTAAATTTACCATAGAAAAGTTTATAATATGCTTGAAGAATCATATTATAAAATGTTATAATCAGTCCATAAAATCTATAATTTAAAAAATATAACAAATTTAAAATTAATTAGATAGGAATGATTTAGATGTATAACAAAGCAGTTGCCATTATAAATGAAGTTCGCAAAGCTGTTGTAGGAAAAGACGAAATAATCGCAAAAATTCTTATGGCTATTTTGGCACAAGGTCATATTCTACTTGAAGATTGCCCAGGCGTTGGTAAAACTACTATGGTTTTAGCTTTTTCAAAGGCACTCGATTTATCATACAAGCGTCTACAATTTACACCTGAAATTCTTCCAGGTGATGTTGTTGGTTATACCGTTATAAATAGAGAAACAGGAAAAACAGAATACCGACCTGGTGCGGCATTGTGCAATCTTTTTCTTGCAGATGAAATCAATCGTACAAGCTCTAAAACGCAAAGTGCTTTGCTTGAAGCTATGGAGGAGGGCAGTATTACTGTTGATGGAACAACACATATTATACCAAGACCTTATACAGTTATAGCAACTCAAAATCCCATTGGTTCCACTGGAACACAGCTCTTGCCTGAATCTCAGATGGATAGGTTTATTATAAAGATTTCTATTGGTTATCCAAGTATAAATGACGAGGTTCGTATTCTTAAACAAAAGCAGGGACAAAATCCACTTGATAATGTAGGAAAAGTTGCAGATAAAAATGATATTATCGAAATGCAAAAGTCTGTTGAAAATATTTATATTTCTGACGAAGTTTATGAATATATTGCAAGACTTGCAGCCGCTACACGAAATAGTCCTATGATAAAAATGGGAGCAAGCCCAAGAGCATCAATAGCCCTTGCAAGAATGAGCAGAGCAGCAGCATGGGTTTCAAGAAGAGAATATGTTGTGCCAGAAGATGTTCAAAATGTATTCTTTGATGTTTTTGAACATAGAATTTTGATAAACTCTCGTGCAGGTGTGAGTGGTGCATCAGCACATACAGCTCTTGAAGATGTATTAAAAAGGGTTTCAACCCCAAGACTTTCATAAAGGTGGCAAATTATGCTCTTTAATCGAATTATGTATTTTTTACTGCTTTTTGCTGCAACAATATTTTTAATCTTTTTTGATGGTTATCTTGCAGTATTTTTTTTATTATTAGTTTTATGTATGCCTATTATATCCTTTATAATTATGTTCTTTTTAAGAAAACAAATTGTTTTGAGTATTTTGCCTATTAAAGAGGCTTATTTTAAAAACGAAAAAGCTATAATTCGCCTCAGAAGTTATACAAAGCATCGATTTCTTTCGGGGAAAATCGCTATAAGGCTTAAAACAACAAATACATTTACAGGCGAAGAAAGTAAAGATTATATTTATATATCTCCTACATATTTTCCACAAAGTATAGATATGCTTTTCAGCTCAAAAAGCTGTGGTTCTCTTTTATGTAAAATAGATGAGGTTAAAATATATGATTTTTTAATGCTATTTTCTATAAAGAAAAAAACAGATATTAAGTCTATGTCCTGTAAAGTGGCTATAATGCCAGAATTTAGAAAAAATGCAATAGAGCACAAAATTAAGAGCGGAATAGAAGACGAAAGCCTTGAATACTCAAAGCGTGTTTCTGGTGATGACCCGTCAGAAATTTTTGATATAAGAGAATATCATGAGGGTGACAGAATAAGAAGAATTCATAGATGGCTTTCTGAAAAGCACGATTCTATTATTATAAAAGACTTTGGAGAACCAATAGCCAGCAAAATCTTAATTCTTGTGGATTTTTCAGATAGTATAAGGCTTTCTGAAGCAACACTTGAACTTTTATATGAGATACTTCAAAATTTTAAAGATAATGAGATAAAGCCTGCTATCAAATGGTTTGACGCAAATAATAAACATATAAATGAATATTCCGAAAATGATTTCGATATTCAAAGCTTTTTTGCAGTTATGCTGGAAAGTTCAAGCTGTAATTTTGGGCTTATATATAATTACAATATTTCAGAGGATTTTGGCAAATATTCCTCTGTTATATATATTGGTTCTAAGCTTGATAAAAATTCGATAACCGCTCTATATGAGCTTTCAAATTCTGTTTCAACAACTGTTTATGAGATATGTGATATGCAAAATCAGCATCTTAAAGAGCTTCAAAATCTTCCCCTGCAATTATATGTCTTAAACGCATAGCATAAAAGGTGAGTTTTTATAAATTATGAAAAATACAATTTTAAAAAAAGGACAAAATCCAATCGTTTTGGAAGAATTAAAACTTTCTGCTTCAGAACCTAATTTACTTCAAACAGCAATATTTTATTTGCTCTTTTTGATGTTAGGTGTAGGCTCATCACTTGGTTGCCTTTATTCATCATTTGCAATTCCAATAGCACTGCCTGTAATTGTTTTGTTTTTTATTATTTTTTCTTGTATTTTTACAGGAATTTATCTTATGAAACGGAAAAACTTATGGTTTATTATAGGAAGTGCAATACTTGGAGCTTTATTTTATCTTATATTTCAGGATTCGATATATCGTGGCTTTCTTATAGAAGTGAAATATATTTTAGAAGCATTTCGTTCAAAGGGTTCAGGCGTATCGTTTCCAAGAGGTTGGAATGATTTAATTAAGGGCGCAAATTATGAATTAGATTCTACTATCTTTTTGTTATTTTTAATGTATATATTTATTTTTCTTGAAGCATGGGCAATCATTAAAAGGAGAAACTTCTTTCTTGCTACATTTGTAACATTACCATTTATAATTGCACCTATATTAGTACCTCTCACACCATCATATTTTGCAGTAGCACTTTTATTTGCATTTTATGGAATGTCAATGTTTCTTTCTCCTACTATTGGCGGAAACAAAGTCTTCAAAAGAGGTCTAAAAGGTTATCACATCTCATCGCCTTCCGCCGCACAACCCATTGCATTTGTAGCATTACCGATATTATTATCAATAATGCTTGTTATATCATTAATTTTCCCTCAATCAGCATTTCACCGCTCAGAATTTCTCGATTCTGTCAGATTAAGCCTTGTAAACGGCTTTGACAGTACAGAAATCTCACGATATTTAAATTCAAAATTTGGCGGAGACACAAGCTCCATCAACTTTAATGATGTCGGAGATATAAGCTTTAAAAATAAACCTGTTTTAAGGCTTACTCTTACCAATGGTGCAGAATTGAGAAAAGAAAATATACCTCATGATGAATATATAAAGAGTTATGTCGGAAGCGTTTATAGCAAAAGTGGCTGGGGACTACTTTCAAACAACAAATCAGCAGAAGTTAAAAATATTATTGGCAATAACAGTACACAGCAAATTTTTGATAATGTAAATAAAATATTTGGAATTTCAGGAAATTCAACTACATTTTCTGTTGTAGCAGAATGGTGTAACGGAGGAAATCCAAGACTTATTTATACGCCATATAATCTAATTAATATAGAACCAAAAGACGAAATTTCATATATTGACGACGGTTATATAACAGCAAAAAATGAACAAAGAGGTCTTGATAAATATTCTTATAGTGCATATTCATCAACAAGCTTTTTTAATTTTTCTCTTGATGATTTAGTGCAAACAATGTATAAGCTTAATAGCTATTATGTATTAGATGATTATTTCGATGGAGTAGCTGTTGAAGATGGAACACTAAAAGTAGATAGAGAAACTGGTGAAATCACCTTCATAGATGAAAACGGAAATGTATATACAACAAACGAAAAAATCAATCTTGACGAATACTATTCAAGAAATAGATATATAGACTCAGATGCAGATACACGAACTCTTGTTTCTGAATTATATAATTCTGGTAGCATAGATAGAAATGATTTTAATTATCTTAATATGTTGATAGATTATGATAAGTTTGTCAATGAAAATTACACACAGCTTCCTGAAAATACAAAAAGCTTTCTCCAGAAATTTATAAAAGATAAAAATATCAATACAAGCTCTATGGATAATACAATAATTGATGTTATGAGTCTTTTAGTAGGTTCAAATGAATATAAGTACACTCTTTCACCAGGAAAAACTCCTGATGGAGAAGATTTTGTTGAATATTTCTTAAGCAAAAATAAAAAAGGTTATTGTAGGCATTTTGCCTCATCAGCAGTTCTATTACTTCGTGCGTCAGGAATACCTGCAAGATACGCAGAGGGCTTTAAATTTAACACTGCAAAGCTCACAAATATCGGTTCTATCGAAATGCTCGATTCAGATGCCCACGCATGGGTAGAAGTTTATTACTCAGGAACAGGCTGGAAAGCATTAGACTTTACCCCCTCAGATTCGCTTCGCAGTGAAAGCAGTATAGAAGATAGTTCTGATAGCAGTACTGAAAGCTCGAAAAGTATGGTAGAAAGCAGTAATAAAAAACACTCTGAAGCATCACCATCTGATACATCTTCTGAACAAACTTCTGCAAGCACTCAATCTAATACAAGCTCTACCCCAGTGATAGTATATATATTGTTTATTCCAATGTGTGCTGCAATAGTATTTGCTACACTTTGGATAAATAGATTTATAAGGGTAAAAAAGCGAAATAAAATATTTAGTGATAAGAATAAAAATAAGGCTTTACTCGCTATTTATTCATATATAGTTCAGCTTTTACTATATAAAGTTCAAACTGATGAAAATAATTCAATATATGATAATATCAAGCAGCTTATAGAAAAGGGAGATACTCCACAAGAAAAGAAAAAGTGGTATGAGCTTTTCTTTAAAGAAATTTATCCAATAGCAGAAAAAGCAAAATTCAGTGGCAAACCTATATCATCTGAAGAACTTTCGCTTTTCCTGAAATATTCGCAGGAAATTCATGATACGGTTATGAATAGCTTGAATTTCTTTCAAAGACTTGTTGCAAAGTATATGGATATACTTTAATTCTGACTATCTACAATTTTTGCAAATTTAAAAATTTATGCTTGACATTTTATTTTAGTTGTGCTATTATAAATGAGCGGTTTGGAAAGAACCGCAAATGCGCCAGTAGCTCAGCTGGATAGAGTGTTTGGCTACGAACCAAAAGGTCGGGGGTTCGAGTCCCTCCTGGCGCGCCAAGCTAAAAAGTCCGTTACTTCGGTAACGGGCTTTTTGTGATTTTATGAAAGAAGTTAAAGAAAAAAGAACTTATTAAAATGTACACCTACTACTCCCTCATCTTGGAATCTCATTCCATTTTTTTGAATTCACTATAAACTAAATTTATATAAAATTCAAAGTTTGTATTCTTTGTTAAATACAATTATTTCTTGCCTTGCAATAGGATTTCGGATATAATCATATATAGAAAACTATCGAAAGTATTAAGAGGCTGATAAAATCCGTTTCTTGAGAAAAATGAAATGTTAAAGGCTTTGCCCTAACGCCCACCAAAGGCTCTGCCTTTGGAAACCGCAAGCCTTTAAAAAGGCTTGACCTAAACTTTTAAACGTCTTTTAAAAGTTAGTCAGCAAATCATAGGAACGAATTATATCCGTTCTAACAACAGAAAGGTATGATATTTTGAATAAAAATGATGCTGAATTAAGAGCGGATGAGCTCCGCAGGCTTATAGATTATCACAATCAAAAATACTACAATGAAGATTCTCCTGAAATTGATGACTTTGAATATGATAAGCTTCTTCGTGAACTTGAAAATATTGAAGCCGAATATCCCGAATTGATTACAACAAATTCTCCGACACAAAAAGTCGGAGGAAATGCTTCAGGTGAGAAATTTGCTCCAGTTGTGCATAATGTTCCGATGGAAAGTTTGCACGATTCTTTTTCACATAGCGAAATAAGAGATTTTGATAAGCGAGTTCGTGAAACCATATCAAATCCAACCTATGTTGTTGAACCTAAAATTGATGGACTTTCCGTATCCGCTGAATACAAAAACGGAATATTTGTGCGTGGTTCAACTCGTGGTGACGGTTCTGTTGGTGAAGATATTACAGAAAATCTAATGACTATAAAATCACTGCCTATGAAGCTCAACAAACCTATTCCCTACCTTGAGGTTCGTGGTGAGGTTTATATGTCAAACGATACCTTTATGAAAATAATCACAGCTCAAGACGAAAATGGCGAAAAGCCTTTCAAAAATCCAAGAAATGCCGCTGCTGGTTCTCTCCGCCAAAAAGACGCTAAAATCACAAAGGCTCGTTCTCTTGATATTTTTGTTTTCAACATTCAGCAAATAGACGGTGTAACTCTCAATAGCCACAAAGAAAGCCTTAACTTCTTAAAGGAATTAGGCTTTACTGTTTTGCCTTTCTATAATGATTTCAATGATATAGAAAAGGTTATTGATGAAATAGAGCGTGTAGGTGAAGTTCGTCAGTCACTCCCTTTCCAGACAGATGGTGCAGTTATTAAAATTGACAGCTTTGCACAGCGTACAGAACTGGGAAGTACAGCAAAATTTCCGAAATGGGCAGAAGCCTATAAATATCCACCTGAGGAAAAGGAAACCACTCTCCTCGATATTGAAATAAATGTCGGCAGAACTGGTGTTCTTACTCCTACTGGAATATTCTCACCTGTTTCTCTTGCTGGCACAACTGTAAGCCGAGCAACCTTGCATAACATTGACTTTATAAAAGAAAAAGATTTGCGTATTGGGGATACCGTTGTTCTTAGAAAAGCTGGTGAAATCATTCCTGAGGTTGTAAAAGTTACCGCTCACACAGAAAATTCTGAACCTTTTGAATTCCCTAAAATATGTCCGTCCTGCGGTTCACCTGTTACTCGTGAAATTGATGAAGCCGCTTTCCGTTGCACAAATACCGATTGTCCAGCACAGCTCATAAGGCACTTAATACACTTTGTTTCTCGTGACGCTATGGATATTGATGGACTTGGCTCAGCTGTTATTGAACAGCTTGTTGACAATGAAATGATTTCCTCTCCGCTTGATTTATACAGAATAAATTCCGCACAGATTCAATCTCTTGAAAGAATGGGCGAAAAATCTGCAAATAACCTTATAAATGCAATAGAAAAATCTAAGTCGAATGATTTATATAGGCTTGTTTTCGCACTTGGAATAAGGCATATCGGACAAAAAGCCGCCAAATTACTCGCTGATGAATTTGGTACTCTTGATGCTATTGCAGAGGCAAGTATTGAACAGATTTCTGCTATCGAAGGCTTTGGCGGTATTATGGCAGAATGTGTATATGATTATTTCAGACTACCTGAAACTAAGGTTCTGATTGAAGAAATTAAGACTCTTGGTCTTAATACACAGGCCGAAAAGAAGTCAAAAAGCGAAACTAACGCATTATTCGAAGGCAAAACCTTCGTTATTACTGGCACTCTCAAAAATTACAAGCGTACAGAGGCAGCCTCTATTATTGAGCAGCTTGGCGGAAAAACTTCTTCAAGCGTTTCTAAAAAAACCGACTTTGTACTTGCTGGTGAAGAAGCTGGAAGTAAGCTGACAAAAGCTCAATCACTTGGCGTAGCAGTAATTGATGAGGAAGAATTTGAGCGTATGCGTTCATTACAAGAATAAAAGGAGAATTTTTTATGAGCGAAACACTTTCAAAAGAAGCCACTCAGCTTTTGTATCAATATTTTGATGCCGCAGCAAATCTATATGGTGTAATTCCACTTCGCACCCTGCTTAGAATATACAATAGTCAAAATGAGCCTATCTCTGAGGACGATTTCGTAAAATTCGTTGAAAGCATTTATCTTGATATTAAATGCTATTCAATCTTCGCAACAGATGAATTATTCCCTAATCCTCCTAAGATAAAAACTATTGATAAAAATTTAGTTGCCGAAAATCTTTGTCTTGGTAACTGCGATGAATATTTTGATATGATTGAGTTACAAAAAGGAAAACCATATTATATTCCCGATAAAAAACAACTCTTGAAATATGCTAATGATGGATATTTTGAAAAAACTCTTGAATTTATCAGCCTTAGAGCATTTCTTAGAAATCTGCCTAATCTCGAAAAAGAAGAAGCTGATATTCTTGCAGATGATATTCAGCTAATCATTTCAATTGAAAAAGGAAGTCTTACACTTGCTATCCAAAGAGCAGCTCAATTTGGCTTAGACTTTGACAATGCAAGTATTCGTTCTGAATTTTCAAAATTATGTAATGATTTATGTAATCATACAAGAATGAATATGCACTGCGGGCATACACCTGCTGAACTATACAATATATAAGATTATATATAATTAAAAAGCTTAGTCGCTGCTCATAATTATTGAGCAGCGACTTTTTAATTTATTAAATGCAAGTTTGATAAATTAAAGATTTCACTTAGTATTTATTTTTTGGAAAGCCCTTGAAAATATATCTTGATTAAAGCTTTGAATTTTAACTTCAACTATTTTGCAAAATATCTAAGTTTATTAAATTATATATTGTATTTTTGAATTTTATTTCATTTAATCTTTCATTTTTAGTTTTGATTTTGAACATTATTCTTCTACTATTTTAAAAGTTTCTTACATATATGGTATAAATTTGCGTAAAGCATTGACAAATTAAACATTTTGACGGATAATATTAAGTGAATTTTATATGTGTAGAAAATTCATTTTGAGTTTTTACACTAAATCTTTACAAGGGGGATTAACCATGGGTTATACACTCGCACAAAAAATTATTAAAGAACACATTCTTAGTGGCGAAATGACTGTCGGCTCTGAAATTGGTCTTAAAATCGACCAAACTCTTACTCAAGACGCAACAGGTACAATGGCTTATCTTGAATTTGAGGCTATTGGTATTCCAAGAGTTAAGACAGAAAAGAGCGTTGCTTATATCGACCATAATACTCTTCAGACTGGCTTTGAAAATGCTGATGACCACCGTTTCATTCAGTCTGTTGCAAAGAAGCACGGTATCTACTATTCTCGTCCTGGTAACGGTATCTGCCATCAGGTTCATCTCGAGCGTTTCGGCAAGCCTGGCAAGACTCTTATAGGCTCTGATAGCCATACTCCAACAGGCGGCGGTATCGGTATGCTTGCTATGGGTGCGGGTGGTCTTGATGTTGCCGTTGCTATGGGTGGCGGTGCTTACTACATCTCTATGCCTAAGATGGTTAGAATCAATCTCACTGGCAAGCTTCAGCCATGGGTTGCTGCTAAAGATATTATTCTTGAAGTTCTAAAGATTATGTCTGTTAAGGGTGGTGTAGGTAAGATTATCGAATACGGCGGTGAGGGCGTTAAAACTCTTACAGTTCCTGAAAGAGCTACTATCACAAATATGGGTGCTGAGCTTGGTGCTACTACTTCTATCTTCCCTTCTGACGAAATTACAAGAGAATTTATGAAGGCCCAAGGTCGTGAAGAGGATTGGATTGAGCTTCAGCCTGATGCTGACGCTTTTTATGATGAGGTTATCAATATCGACCTTTCAGCACTCGTTCCTATGGCTGCATGTCCACATAGCCCTGACAATGTTAAGTCTATTGAGGAAATCGGCCCACAAAAGATTGACCAAGTTCTTATTGGCTCATGCACAAACTCATCTTATCTCGACCTTATGAGAGTTGCTCATATAATGAAGGGCAAGACTGTTCACCCTGATGTAAGCTTTGGTATCGCTCCTGGCTCTAAGCAGGTTTATAATATGCTCGCAAGAAATGGTGCTTTGGCTGACCTTATCGAGGCTGGTGCAAGAATTCTTGAGTGTGCTTGCGGTCCTTGCATAGGTATGGGACAATCCCCTAATTCTAAAGGTATTTCTCTCCGTACATTCAACAGAAACTTTGAAGGCCGTTCTGGTACTGCTGATGGCCAGATTTATCTTGTCAGCCCAGAAACTGCTGCTGTTTCTGCTATTGCAGGTGTATTCACAGACCCAAGAACTCTTGGTGACGCTATCGACATCAAGCTTCCTGAAAAGTTTGAAATCAACGATAATATGGTTGTTGCTCCAGAGCCAGAAGAAACTATGGACACTGTTGAAATTCTTCGTGGTCCTAACATCAAGCCTTTCCCACAGACTTCTCCACTTGAAGATTCTATTGATGTTCCTTGCTCACTCAAGGTTGGCGATAACATCACAACAGACCACATTATGCCTGCTGGTGCTAAGATTCTTCCTCTCCGTTCAAATATTCCTGCTATTTCACAATACTGCTTCACAGTATGCGATAAAGAATTCCCTAAGAGAGCTTTAGAGCTCGGCGGAAGCATCATTGTTGGTGGAGTAAACTATGGACAAGGTTCTTCAAGAGAACACGCCGCTCTTGCTCCTCTTTATCTTGGAGTTAAGGCTGTTTTGGTTAAGTCCTTCGCAAGAATTCACCGCTCTAACCTCATCAATGCAGGTATTCTCCCACTTACATTCGTAAATGAAGCTGATTATGATTCTATCAGCGAGGGCGACGAACTTGCTATTCCTGATGTCAAGAAGCTTATTATGAACGGCAGTGAACTTACTGTTATCAATAAGACAACAGGTAAGAAAATCCCTGTACTTTGCGAGCTTTCAGACCGTACAAGAGATATTATTCTTGCTGGCGGACTTCTTAACTATACTAAGGAAAATTCTTAATATTCCACACATAATACCCGCTTAATATAAGAAAGGAATGATAATGATGACAAAGATTCAGATGAAAACACCTTTAGTCGAGATGGACGGCGATGAAATGACCCGAATCATCTGGAAGATGATTAAGGATATTCTTCTCCTCCCTTATATCGACCTCAAGACTGAATATTATGACCTCGGACTTGAGCATAGAGAGGCTACTAAGGACCAAGTTACTTTTGATTCCGCAGAAGCTACTAAAAAATATGGCGTTGCTGTAAAGTGTGCTACTATTACTCCTAACGCAGAAAGAGTTAAAGAATACAACCTCACTGAAATGTGGAAATCACCTAATGGTACTATTCGTGCAATTCTTGATGGTACAGTTTTCAGAACTCCTATTCTCGTTAAGGGTATCACACCATTTATTCCAAGCTGGAAAAAGCCTATTACTATTGCTCGTCACGCTTATGGCGATGTTTATAAGAATACTGAAATGGTTGTTCCTGCTGACTGCAAGGCTGAGCTTGTTGTAACAGACGCAAACGGTGTTGAAACTCGTTCACTTATCCACGATTTCAAAACTCCTGGTATTATTCAAGGTCTTCACAATCTTGATAAAAGTATCAGCAGCTTTGCAAGAGCTTGTTTCAACTTTGCTCTCGACCAAAAGAAAGATATTTGGTTTGCTACTAAGGATACTATTTCTAAGAAATATGACCACCGTTTTAAGGATATTTTCAACGAAATATTTGAGGCTGAATATAAGGATAAATTCAAAGAGGCTGGTATCGAATATTTCTATACTTTGATTGATGACGCTGTTGCAAGAGTTGTTCGTTCAGAGGGTGGATATATCTGGGCTTGCAAAAACTATGATGGTGATGTTATGTCCGATATGGTTGCTACTGCTTTCGGTTCACTCGCAATGATGACCTCTGTTCTTGTTTCTCCTGATGGCGTTTATGAGTATGAAGCTGCACACGGAACTGTTCAGCGTCATTACTATAAACATCTCAAGGGTGAAAAGACTTCTACAAACTCTATGGCAACTCTCTTTGCTTGGACTGGTGCTTTGAGAAAGCGTGGAGAACTTGATAATCTTCCTGAACTTATCGACTTTGCTGATAAGCTTGAAAAGGCTTCTATTGAAACAATTGAAGATGGTGTTATGACTGGTGACCTTGCTGCTCTCTCAAGCCTTGATAACATCACTAAGGTTGATACAGAAGCGTTCCTTACAGAAATTGCAAAAAGATTAGATAAAAAAATGGCTTAATATAAAAAATCTCTTTTAATCAGTAAAAAATGTGCTATAATAAGGTGTGGGAATTTGTCCCGCACCTTATTTTTTGGAAGTCGGTGAATAAAACTTGTCTAAACACGAAAATATATCAGTTCAAGTAATAAATCGTTTGCCAAGATATTACCGTTTTCTTGGCGAATTGCTTGATAAAAATATAACAAGAATTTCTTCAAGAGAGCTTTCAGACAGAATGCACTTAACCGCATCACAAATTCGACAGGATTTAAACTGTTTTGGTGGTTTTGGTCAACAGGGATACGGCTATTCTGTTCAAGCTCTGCATGATGAAATAGGTCATATCCTTGGCATTGATAATCAATATAGTGCTATAATGATTGGTGCTGGAAATCTCGGAAAGGCTGTTGCAACACATATGTCTTTTGAAAAACGAGGTTTTAAACTTACAGGTATTTTTGATAGCGATAAAAATAAAATCGGACAGAAAATTCGTGACATAAGCATTATGGATACGGAATTTCTTGAAAAGTTCTGTTCAGAAAATCATCCTGATGTTGCAATATTTTGTGTTCCGAAAGCTGCAACACCAGCACTTGCAACTAAACTTCATTCATATGGTGTAAAAAACTATTGGAATTTCAGCCATTATGACCTAACACTCGATTTTGATGATATTATTGTACAAAATGTTCATCTCAATGATAGCCTTATGGTTCTATGCTATATGATAACCGATAGCCGAAACAAAGCTGATGAAAAAACAATTAACTAAACAACATATATTAGTTCATTCTATCTTTCTGTGGTCCATAAAACATAAAGTATTCTACTTTTTCCTTGCTTACTTAATTCTGTTATTTCGTTTTCATAAACGCTTATATGTTGATAACTTCTTGGCATTAAAAAATCCCTCCTGATGTATACTCTACATCAAGAGGGATTTTTTCTATTGTCCTTTTTTTACAGACTTGTTCAAATCTATTTCATAGTTTTTTACTTTATAGATTTATTGAATTGTCAAAATCAATTATCTGTTAGCCTTCTTCTTTACTGTAACAAATACTATGCCTGCGATTGCAAGAAGTGCTATACCTACGAATGCAAACCAACCGATTGGTGTGCTTGTATCGCCTGTATTTACGCCATTTGAATTATCGTTATCAGATGATGTAACCTTGCTTGTATCCTCTGGAGTACCATTTGTATCGCCAAGAACAAGTACCATTGTTGACTGAGCCTTGACTGTTACTGTGTCACCGTTGATTGTTTCGATAACATCTGTACCAGCCTTCTCACCATTGACACAAACCTGCCATTTGTCGCTCTTTGGAAGCTTAACCTGTACATCTTCCTTATTAGCATTATATGCAACAAAGATAGAATCAGCCTTTTCGCCGTTTGGTTTGCCACTTACTTCATAAGCAACAACATTATCGCCAACATCTTCGGAGAATTTGATGCTGTTGTTGACATCTTCTGTTGTTGTAAGTCTGAGTGATGGGTGAGCCTTTCTGAATTCGATAAGACCCTTATAGTAGTTGCTTACGCCTGAAACAAGGCTACTTGAGAGTGTATCCCACTTAACGCTGTTTGTAGAATCAGGTGACTTATAGCTGTTGCTATCTAGCTTGCCATTAGCAAGAGGCTTTGTTCTGCACATTTCTTCACCACCGAGGAAGAATGGTATACCCTGTGATGTAAATACAACTGAGCTTGCAAGCTTAGTCATAGCTGCCTTTTCTTCATCTGTTGCGTCTGGGCAAGAATTTGTAAATCTATCCCAGAGTGTGTTGTTATCGTGGCAAGAAACATAGTTAATTGTCTGTGTAGGAGCGCCTGCCCATGAATCAGTTGCACCGAGAACGCCAGACTTAACTGTGCTCTCAAGACCACTCTTACCACTTACGAAACCTGTATCTTCTTCATCAAATACATTACCTTTAAGGCCATCTCTGATGTCATCGCTGAATGCACCAAAACCAGGCATCTTAGAAATTTGAGCCTTCAAAGCTGCTTGTGATGATGGAAGTGTAGATGAACCGCCTGTCCAACCTTCACCATATGTGATGATTGTTGGGTCAATCTCATTAAGAGCTGCTCTGATTTCATTGATTGTTTCTTGGTCATGAAGTCCCATAAGGTCAAAACGGAAACCATCAATATGATACTCTGTTGCCCAGTAAACAACAGATTCTACGATATACTTTCTAACCATTGAACGCTCAGTAGCTGTTTCGTTACCACAGCCTGAACCATTTGAGAAGCTACCGTCTTCATTTTCTCTATAATAGTAGTCAGGGAATGACTTATTGAAGTTAGAATCATATGTAGCTGCTGTGTGGTTATAAACAACATCCATAATAACTCTTATACCACTCTTATGAAGTGACTGAACCATCTGCTTGAACTCGTTGATTCTTACTTCACCGTTGTAAGGGTCTGTTGAATAAGAGCCTTCTGGGAAGTTGTAGTTCTTAGGGTCATAGCCCCAGTTGTACTGAGCCTTGTCAAGCTTTGTTTCGTCAACGCTTGAAAAGTCGAATGCAGGCATAATCTGAATGTGTGTGATTCCGAGATTCTTAAGATAATCAAGGCAAGTAGAATTACCATTTGAATTCTTTGTACCTGTTTCTGTAAATGCAAGATACTTACCCTTATGAGCGTCAGAAACGCCTGAACTTGCATCAATAGAGAAATCTCTTATATGCTGCTCATAAACAATAGCGTCTGTTGCATTACCGCCAAACTCTGGACGAACATCGCTATCCCAACCATCTGGGTTTGTAGACTTGAGGTCGATAATCATACCTCTGTCGCCGTTTACGCCACCTGCTCTTGCATAAAGGTCAACAGCCTCGTTTTCGCTGCCATTAATCTTGAATGTATAAGTGTAGTATACGCCATTGAGGTCGCCTGCTTCTTCTGCTGTCCAGACGCCCTTATCGCCAAGTGTCATATCAACAGATTTGATAAGTGTGTCGCCATTGCCTGTTGAGTAGAGGTTAAGTGTAACTTTCTCTGCGAGAGGTGACCATGTCTTAAATGTTGTTTTTTCTGCTGTGTAGTTAGCACCGAGGTCGTTGCCGTCATAAGTATACTTCTGCTCGAACTCATTTGTATCATAAACAGCAGCAGTAGAAACATCAAGCTCAATAAAGCCATCAATGTAGAGCTTATAGCTCTTGCCATAAGGAAGCTCATCAGAAGTTATCAAGCTACCATTCTTGCCATCTGTTGTAACAGAAGCTACTGCATAAGTATTTCCTTCGGAATCCTTAACAGTTACATCGCTTGCCTTGAGGTTTGCTTCCTGAGAAAGTGTGAAGTCAATCTGGCTTGTAGAAACCATCTTTGCCTTCTTGATTCTTGGAGATGTAAGTTCAGCCTCTGTGTAGCCAAACTCAGACTGTCCTTGAAGAACATAAATATCTACTTTTCCATCTTGAGCCTTAGCTGTTTCGATGAAGCGGTCACCGTCTGTATCCTTAGATTCCCACTCACCCTTACGGATAATGAAGCCTATTTTGTCAATACCAGCTACATCCATGTTGAACTTGGATACTGCACCAAAGCTATCGCTTGATGTGAAATCCTGTTGACCTCCGTCTTTGCCATCTGCCCAAACCCAGATATTCCAATTATCATAATTAGAATCGCTTCTTTGGTAGTGAACAGTAACTTCGAGGTCATCTGTCGCTGCAACTGAAGGTACAACAAATACTGCTGCAATCATCATAAGTGACAGAAGTAGTGCTAAGAATTTTTTCATTGTTCTTGTTGCCATTTTTCAAATTCTCCTTTTTTTATTATCCGAAATCTTACTAAAAAATGATTTCAGATTAACTTGATTATATCATATTTATAAAAGTTTTAAAAGAATTTATAAATTTTTTTCATACAAATTATTAACAGGCAATCTGTCTAATTTGCACAAACTTTTATGTTAATATTTGGTTTTTAAGGAAAATTTTAATTTATATGGAAATATATATAAATAATTCTTTCTTTTTCAATATATTAATATTGATATTAGAAAAATAAAAGTTTCGCTCAAACTTTTTCTTATGGAAACATATTTGACTTTAACTTACTTTTATAAACCTTAAAGCAGAACCATCATAAGAAAGCTCAAGTTCATTTCCATAAAGCTTATATTTGAATACTATATTTCCATAATCTTCAGAAACTATTATAATCTTCTCATTATCTATTTCATAATATTCATTTAATTTCAATTCGCTTTTATCTGTCTTTTTTACATTTAAAATAATATTTCTATTTTCAAAGCTAAGTGTACCCCTACTTTCTTTGCTATTATCATCACTTTTTAATTTCCACGAATATAATACAATTTCTTCTGCAGCGGAATCTGGTGGTGATACTGTGCAGCCACACAAGCTAATGATAAGAATACTTGCAAGTATGAAAGCTCTTCGTTTCATAATAAACCTCCGTTTTTATTAAAATGGATTTTTTATCCGTCAAAAAGGCAAGCAAAGCTCATTATATTCGATTATTTTTGAATAAAATAATAAATTTTGCAAGAATATAAAATAAGACTTGCATTTTTACATATATTATATTAAAATATTAAGCGGAAATCAACTGTATTTTGCAGTTCATAAAATAATTTATGCTATTTTAGGGGGATTCATAATGTCAGACTATCAGTCTATGGACAAAAATGCTCTTGAATCAGAGCTTAAAAATCTTAAAGCAGAATATGAGGATTATAAGGCTCAAGGTCTAAAACTCAATATGGCAAGAGGTGTTCCAAGTACAGCTCAGCTTGAGCTTTCACTTCCTATGCTTGATATACTCAAAAGTGGTAGTGATTGTCTTTCTGTATCAGGTGCAGATTGCCGTAACTATGGTATTCTCGATGGTATTGATGAGGCCAAGGAACTTTTTGCACAAATGCTTGGTGTTAAGCCTGAAAATGTCTTCATCGGTGGCAACTCAAGTCTTAATATGATGTTTGATACAATCGCTTGCTTCTCTGAAAATGGTGTTGCTGGAGAACAGCCTTGGCTTCTCCAGGGAAAGATTAAGTTCCTCTGCCCTGCTCCAGGATATGACAGACATTTCGGCGTTACAGGCTTCTTCAAAAATATTGAAATGATTACTATTCCTATGACTGAAAATGGTCCTGATATGAATATGGTAGAAAAGTATGTTGAAAACGACTCTACTGTCAAAGGAATCTGGTGCGTACCTAAGTATTCAAACCCAGACGGCATAACATATTCTGACGAAACTGTTAAGCGTTTCGCAGCATTAAAGCCTGCTGCTAAGGATTTCAGAATTATGTGGGATAACGCATACTGCATACATGACCTTACTGACACCCCTGATACTCTCCTTAATCTTTATGACGAATGTCTTAAAAACGGCAATGAAGATTTGCCAATTATGTTCTGCTCTACTTCTAAGATTACTTTCCCAGGCTCTGGTGTTTCCGCTCTCGCAGCATCAAAGAATAACCTTGATGTTCTCAAAAGCAGATATAAGTTTCAAACTATCGGTTATGATAAGCTTAATATGCTCCGCCATATCAGGTTCTTTAATAATTATGAAGGCGTTGTTGCACATATGCAAAAGCATAAGGCTATCCTTGCTCCAAAGTTTGAGCTTGTCATAAGTAAGCTTACAAAAGAACTTGGCGACAAGAATATTGCAAGCTGGCATAATCCTAATGGTGGTTACTTTGTCAGCGTAAATGTTCTCAATGGCTGTGCTAAAAAAGTTGTTGCCCTTTGTAAAGAGGCTGGAATTAACCTCACTGGTGCAGGTGCTACATATCCTTATGGTATTGACCCTAATGATTCTAATATCAGAATTGCCCCAAGCTTCCCTCCTCTTGATGAACTTGCTAAGGCTCTTGATATTTTCTGTCTATGCACAAAGATTGCAGCCATAGAAAAGCTTTTGGATAAATAATATATAAATTCTGCCCTATTATGAAAGCTTTTAGCTTTATTTGATATTAATTTGTCTTAATCACATTGACTTTTTCGACCATAAAATATATAATTAACCTTGTTACCTCTGTTTTCGTGAGTGACAAGGTTTTTTATTTTGCAAAATTCCTTAAAGCTACTAAAACAGACAAATGAATTTATTGGAGGATACCGTATGAAAAAAGTTGGAAAACCAGTATTTTTCATCGTCGCTATTCTTATCTTCGCATTGGCGTATACGTCCATCTTCGGCATATATGGCGAAAACGGCGATTTTAAGATTACCTACATCAAGGGTGTCAGCGACATAAGATGGGGAATCGACATTAAGGGTGGCGTTGAAGCTACTTTCAAGCCTTCCGGAAATGTCAAAGCAACAGCAGAACAGATGTCTGCAGCAAAGTCTGTTATAGAGCTTAGACTTGTCACTAATAATATTACTGACTATGAGCTTTATCAGGACAACGATAACGGCCTTATCATCGTCCGTTATCCATGGAAAGAGGACGAAGAAAACTTCGACCCAAGCACGGCTATTGAAGAGCTTGCCGCAACTGCAAAGCTTACTTTCAGAGAAGGCAATAGCTATACCAAACAAGAATATGATTCTAACGGTGAATTAGTATATAAGACACCGTCAGGAACAACAGCTTCTCATATATACCTCGATGGTAGTTCTATTAAAAGTGCAAGTGCCGATTATGTACAGCTTGAGAACGGTGGCAAGGCTCAATACATAGTTTCTCTCGAGCTAACCGATGAAGGAAGAAAGCTTTTCAAAGAGGCTACAACCGAGCTTTCTGCTAAGTCTTCAGGCGAAAATGTTATGTCCATCTGGATGGACGATACTATGATTTCTGCTCCTACTGTTGAGAGCGTTATCGACAGCAACAGTTGTATGATTACAGGCGGAAACAAATCTGACAGCTCTGCTGGCTTCACCGCTTCTGAAGCAACAGCTCTTGCAAATAAAATTAACGCAGGTGCTTTGCCATTCGAGCTTGAGGTTGACAGCTATGGCTCAATCAACCCAACTCTTGGTGACTATGCACTCTTTGCAATGGCTCTCGCAGGAATTATCGCTCTCGCACTTATTATTATCTTTATGATAGTATATTACAGACTTCCTGGTTTCGTTGCTTCTATCGCACTTATTGGTCAAGTTGCATTGTCACTTGCAGCTGTATCGGGTTACTTCCCATTCGCTTCAAGCTTCACTATGACGCTTGCTGGTATAAGTGGTATCATTCTTTCAGTTGGTATGGGCATTGATGCCAATGTTATTACCTCAGAAAGAATTAAGGACGAGCTTTATCAAGGAAAAACACTTGATGGCTGTATCAGATATGGTACAAAGAACAGCTTCTCAGCTATCTTTGATGGTAACATCACAAATATTATAGTTGCTCTTATCCTTATGCTTGTGTTTGGTCCTGCAAATATCCTTTCAGGTATTTTCGGTGCTTCTACAACAGGTGCTATCTACGCATTCGGTTACACACTGCTTGTCGGTGTTATCGCAAACTTCGTAATGGGCGTTTTTGCTTCAAGATTGATGCTTATGTCACTCTCACGCTTCAAGTTCCTGCGAAACAAGAAACTTTATGGAGGTAAGTGACTATGAGACAAAAATTTCATTTTGACTTCGTTGGAAATTCTAAGAAGTTCTTTATCTTAACACTCAGCCTTATGCTTATCTGCCTTATTCTTAATATTTTCGTTTTCCACACAGAGCTTGATATTCAGTTCACTGGTGGTGCTATTATGAAATATAGCTACTCTGGTGATAACCTCTCAGAAAACGAAATTTCTAAAGTAGTTCAGGCTGCTACTAAGGAAGATGTTTCATTCCAGTATAGTAAGAATATGTCTGCTGCAGCTACTGAAGAAAATGCAAACACACTTTCTATCGAGCTTACAGAGGCAAAAACTATTGACCCTGAAACTGAAAAAGGTGTTACAGACGCCCTTAAAAAGGCTTTTCCTGATAACAACTTCACAAGAACAGAAATCACATCAGTTGACCCTTCAAAGGGTGCAACATTCTTCTGGAAGTGTATGGCTGCTGTTGGCATTGCCGCTCTCCTTATGATTCTCTATGTTGGCTTCAGATTCAGAAAAATCGGTGGTCTCTCCGCTGGCTGCACAGCCGTTATCGCACTTATACACGATATAATTATGGCATACTTCACTTTCGTTATTTTCAGAATGCCACTTGATGATAACTTCATAGCCGTTATCCTTACTATCATAGGTTATTCTCTTAATGATACTATTGTTATCTTCGATAGAATCAGAGAAAATCGTAAGTATATTGGTCCTAAGGCTTCAACAGCAGAGCTTGTAAACACAAGTCTTAATCAGACTCTTTCAAGAACAATATGCACAGCTATAACAACTATCCTTGCAATCGGTTCTGTACTTGTTGTTGCACTTATCTATGATATTCAGACAGTTGTAAGCTTTGCACTTCCTATGATGATAGGCGTTATCTTCGGTTGCTATTCTTCAATCTTTATCTCTGCTCCTCTTTGGGTTATGTGGACAAACTACAAAAAGAGAAAAGCTTCTGAAAAGAAAACTAAAGCTAATAAAAAGGCTAAAGAAAGCAAAAATAAAAAATAATTTACTTAAATCGGAAAGTCGAAAGGCTTTCCGATTTTTTGTTTGTTATCTCTGCAAGTCTATATATTGTCAAAATAATAGTTGAAATTTCTGAAATAATATGTTAAAATTATTATATTAAATTATACGGAGGTAATTTCTTATGAAAGAAACTAAGCACATAAAGACACTTAATAGTGCAAATCTTAAAGAATCAGCAGTTAAGGGTGGTTGTGGCGAATGTCAAGCTTCTTGCCAGAGTGCTTGCAAAACTTCTTGCACAGTCGCTAACCAGAAGTGCGAGTCCGCTAATCGCTAATTAATGCCGATTTTAATATGCAAAACCATTCTTAAAAGAGCGGACTTAGTTCGCTCTTTATTTATGCAATTTAAATATAAAAAGGAAGCGTGACTAAAATATGATACATAAATATAATCTTTTGGGGAATAACATTTGTCTTGATGTTCATAGTGGTGCTGTACATATTCTTGATGATATCTCCTATAAAATGCTCGATTATCTTGATGAAAATATGACCGAGAATATTCCTTATTCAGTAATTGAAGCTATGAGTGGAGAATACTCTGAGGAAGACCTCACAGAAACTTATAATGACCTCTACGAGCTCTATAAGATGGGACAACTTTTCTCTGATGATGACTATGAGAAGTTTGCTAACCTTATGAAAGGTGCTCCTGTTAAATCTATGTGTCTTAATGTTGCACACGATTGTAATCTCCGCTGTGAATATTGCTTTGCTGCAAAGGGCGACTTTGGCAAAGGTCGCTGTCTTATGCCTCTTGAGATTGGTAAAAAAGCTATCGACTTCCTTATCGAAAAATCTGGTTCAAGAAGAAACCTCGAGCTTGATTTCTTTGGCGGTGAACCACTTATGAATTTCGATGTTGTCAAGGGTGTTATAGAGTATGCAAGAAGCATCGAAAAACAGCACAATAAGAATTTCCGCTTCACTATCACAACAAACGGACTTCTTCTCACAGATGATAAGATTGAATATATTAACAAAGAAATGAATAATGTTGTTCTTTCTCTTGACGGAAGAAAAGAAGTAAACGACAGACTCCGTATAACTCCTAACGGCAAAGGCTGTTATGATATTATTGTTCCTAAGTATCAAAACCTCGTTCAAAATCGTGGCGATAAAGATTACTACATTCGTGGTACATTCACAAGATATAACCTCGATTTTACAAACGATGTTCTCCATATGAAAGACCTCGGCTTTGAACAGCTATCTATCGAGCCTGTTGTATCCGACCCACTTCTCTCCTACTCTATCAAAACAGAAGACTTACCTGCTGTATTTGATGAATACGAAAGGCTCGCCAAAACTATTGTTGCGAGCCGAAAGAAAGGCGAATTCTATAATTTCTTCCACTTTATGATTGACTTAGACCAAGGCCCTTGTGCAGTTAAGCGTTTGCGTGGCTGCGGTTGCGGAAACGAATATGTTGCTGTAACTCCTGAGGGTGATATTTATCCATGTCATCAGTTTGTTGGCGAAGACGATTACAAGATGGGTAATCTTAATGACGGTACTTTCGATGAAGATATGAAAGCAAGATTTGCACTTGCTAATGTATATTCTAAGGATAAATGTAAGAACTGCTGGGCTAAGTTCTATTGCAGTGGTGGTTGTAATGCTAATAACTTCAAATATGAAGGGGATATTCGTAAATCTCACGAAACATCTTGTGAATTGGAAAAAAAGCGTCTTGAATGTGCAATAGCTATTAAAGCGGCTCTTGCTGAATAATTAGGGGGCAAAGCTTATGAAAATTCGTAAGCTAAAAAAAATCCTTGCAATAATACTTATCGCAGTTGCATTTTTACTTGCTACCATTATTATTACAAACTCAATAATAAATTCTTTTAATTTAGTAGAAGATGAACACCCTTCTATGATGAGCTATGAAACTTATACTACTGCCGATAATATAACATATACTCATACTTCGGAAGATAGCCATACTGTAAGTTCTAAGCAAAATATGTCTAATAATTCCATTAATTCAAGCAATAATAATTCTATTATTGAAAGTTCTATTAACAACTCAGCCACAAGCCTTTTGAGTCAGTCTACAACAAGTACAAATTCTTCAAGCAGCACTCAATCATGCAAAAATGAATCTGTTTCAAGTTCTACAAGCTACAAAGCTTCATCAAAAAAAGAAACTGAAATTTCTAAAACCAAAAATGAAGAAACTACTCGACAGGTTGAAGAACAAATTCCTATTCATGAGCATAATTATATGGAAAGGGTTATATCTCCTAACTGTACTTCAAAGGGTTATACCCTGCACAGCTGTGACTGTGGAAAATCTTATGCAGATAACTATAAAAATGCTCTTGGACATAAATGGGGAGATTGGGAAACAATATCTGAAGCCACTATAACAAGCAAAGGACTTCAGCAACGAATCTGTCAAAGATGCTCTGCAAAAGATTATAGATATATTGAGAAAATAAAGGTTAATAACTCACCAAACTCTAAATTTTCAGAAGAGGTCGTAAGACTTATTAATGAAGAACGCAAAAAGAATGGTGTAAGTCCACTCAAGATTGATTACACTCTTATGAATAATGCCTATACACGCTCTACTGAACTTGAAACTAACTTTGGGCATAAGCGTCCTAATGGAGAGCCTGGCTACACCTTTGTTCTTGACCTTGATTATTCTATTGTTGGTGAAAATATTGCCGCAGGTCAGAACACACCTCAAGAAGTTGTCAATGCTTGGATGAATTCAACTGGCCACCGCTCAAATATCTTAAATTCTGAATTTACAAATACTGGTGTAGGCTGTTATATGGCAAGTGATGGTTGGGTATATTGGTCACAGCTTTTCGGTGGTTAATTAATGTTTATGTTGAAATTTGCCGAATAATGTGTTATAATTTTTAAAAATGGTCTTCGATTGACTGTCCGTATGGTTAGCGAACGATGTTGTTCGTTTTAAGCGGACAGTCATTTGCTGTTCATTTTAAATTATAAGAGGAGTTTTTTTATGGAGGAGTATCATTATCTTTTGGATTTAGCTTTGATTCTATTTACAACAAAGCTATTCGGCTTAATCTCTCAAAAATTTAAAATGCCACAAGTCGTTGGAGCTTTGCTTGCGGGTCTTATTTTAGGTCCGGCAGTACTTAACATTGTACAAAAATCCAACTTCATCACCACAACATCAGAAATCGGTGTTATTATTTTGATGTTCTGTGCAGGCCTTGAAACTGATGTTAAGGAGCTTAAAAAATGTGGCAAAGCTTCATTTGTTATTGCTTTGCTTGGCGTTATAGTTCCACTTCTTGGTGGATTTGGCGTTGCCTATTTCTTCAATCAGCCTGGAATAATAGATTCAGGTGCAACCTGCAATGTATTCTTACAAAATGTCTTTATTGGCGTAATACTCACAGCTACATCTGTAAGTATTACCGTTGAAACACTTAAAGAGCTTGGAAGGCTAAAGTCCGAATCAGGTAATGCTATACTTGGTGCTGCTATTATAGATGACATTCTTGGTATCATCGCTTTAACCGTTATCACAAGCTTAGCAGACTCAAGTGTTAATGTTTGGATAGTTCTTTTAAAAATTCTTGGCTTCTTTGCAATGGTTGTTGTTGCAGGCTTTGCATTCTATAAGCTATATGTCTGGTGGGCTAATCGCTCTAAACATCTTAGACACAGACACGCAATTATTTGCTTCGTTTTCTGCCTTGGTATGTCTTATGCCGCAGAAGCTCTTTTCGGAGTTGCAGATATTACTGGTGCATTTTTTGCTGGACTTATCATTTCTCTTACACAAAGCTCAGAATATCTTGCAAAGAAATTTGATGTTCTTTCATACCTCTTACTTTCACCTATCTTCTTCGCAAGTATCGGCTTAAATGTTGTACTTCCATCAATGAGTGTACAAATTATAGTTTTCGCAGTTGTAATAACAATAGTTGCGATTATAACAAAGGTTATTGGCTGTGGCTTGGGTGCAAAAATTTGTGGATATAAGAATTATCAGTGCAAGAGAATTGGTATAGGTATGATTTCTCGTGGTGAAGTTGCTCTTATCGTTGCAAATAAGGGTGCTTCTATGGGTTTGCTTGGCTCTGTAATGCTTGGCCCGATAGTTATTATGGTTATCGCAACTACTATAATAACTCCGATTTTGTTAAAAATTGTTTATTCAAACAAAAAGACAAAGAATATTGATGAAACTATACCTGCAGAAAATACTATAAATTCTGTTACGGAAAGAATCCAAGATAGCTATGTCAATGAAGTAGTAAACGCAGAGGTTCCTGAAATACCACTCTCAGATAAAAAAATTGGAAGTAATAAAAAAGTAAAATAGTATCATAATTCAAAAGGACACTCTGATTTGAGTGTCCTTTTTGCTGTCATCATTTATATAGAAGTGCTTGCTTTAAAAGCACTTCTCTTTTATTTTTGCAATTTTCAGAAATTACATCTTCAAGTAGCTTATTAAGTACAATGCCAATATTTTTTCCTACTATGCCAAATTTCTTTAAATCATCACCCGAAATATTCAGTTCAGATATAATACAGCAAAGTTTTTTTTCATCTATTTCATCAAAAAATCTGACAGCATTATAATAAAGCTGTGCTGTACTTTCTTTATGAGGTTTTGAAAAGACATCAGAATACTTTATATCAAGCCAATCCTTTGTAAAATCATAGCCAAAATCACGCACAAACCTTCTCATATCTGCAAGAGCTTTTGGAAATCTTATACTATGATTTTTTATAAGCTTCAAGACCTCTGTATTAACTATTTTTTCAAATCTGAATCGTGAAAGAATTTCTTTCGCTATCTCTGCACCCTTTTCAGCATGATTAGGATATTTTTCTTTATCATCAACCATAACCATACAAGACGGTTTTGCAACATCGTGCAAAAGCATACATAATCTCTCACATAGATTTTTTGACATTGAAACCGCTTTTACAGTATGCTCCCAAAGCGTAATATCAGGATATTTTTTCATAATATAACTATCCTCAATACGCAACTCAGGAATCAATTCGTAAATAACCTCTCTGCAAGACATGAGCACATCATAAACGCTTTCACCTAAAAGCATACCTCTAAATTCGCTTGTAATTCTTTCCTTTGCAATTTTTTGAAGTAAATTTTTTGTTTCAAGCATAGCTGAAAGGGTTTCTTCCTCTATTCTAAAGCCTAAAACAGATGCAAACCTCATTCCACGCATAATCCTTAAAGCATCTTCAGAAAATCGCCTATGCGGATTTCCGACACAGCGGATTAATCTATTTTTTAAATCTTCCTGTCCGCCATAAAGGTCGATTATTCCCTCGGATTTACGATAAGCCATAGCATTAATTGTAAAATCACGCCTTGCCAAATCTTCTTCTATATTTCGCTCAAAAGAAACAGAATCAGGTCTGCGTGAATCAGTATAAGTACCATCACTTCTGAATGTTGTAACCTCGACAAGCTTGTTCTCAGATACAACTGCAACTGTTCCATGCTTTATGCCATTATCTACTGTTTTATAGTCCTTGAAAATTTCAAGCATTTCTTCTGGCAAAGCTGAGGTTGCAACATCAAAATCATTTATTGGTCGTCCAAGCAGATAATCTCTGACACAGCCTCCAACGACATATGCAGAAAAGCCATTTTCCTCAAGTCGGTTTAAAACATCAGAAACATATTTCGGTATACTCATCATAAAATCGCCACCTAATAAAGCAAAATTATTCTTTCTTAGCTTTTAATTCTGCCATCTGCTCACGCTCTTTTTTAAGCTCTTCAAAAAGAGTATTTACATTCCAATCTTTGTTAGTTTCAGTAAGAATTGCAGTAAGCTTAACAAGCCCTGCACCTGTTTTTCTCATTGCAAAGAATAGCTTGTCTATAAGATTGTCTGAAAATCCGCATAATACCATCATCTCCTCAGAAATTCCGTCACCATCATATGCAAGCTCTGTTTCTTCTGAAATTCCTGCAAGCTCACCAAGAGTTTTGGCAAAATCAGATTTAGAAACAGTCCTTACACGCAGTTTCAGTGGAAGTGCTGCACGAGTTATTTTAGCAGCTTTCTGCTTAGGAACATTAAAAAGCAGTACAGTTTGTATCATATTACACTTTATCCTCTCTTGTATGCAATCCGTTATGATTTCTCAAAAAGAACAGCATATCTATAAAGCTTTTATTATACGGAATAAATTCTCCGCTCTCAATCATAGACTTTATTTCATCAGCCGTTGCCCATTTAACTTCTTTAACTTCTTCGTATTGAAGCTTCAAAGTGTCTATTTCAATTTCTCTTTCAACTAAGTAAATATCATTAAAGCCATTTTTAAAATTTATCGTAAATGACGGACGAATATTACTCAAATCAAGCTTATATCCTATTTCTTCTAAGACCTCTCGTTCGGCGGCAGTCTGACTTGTATCTCCACTAACAGCAGAACCTCCAACGGTAATATCCCACAAATCCGACCAACCGGACTTAAAAGGCTGTCTATGCTGAATCAGCATTTCACCTTGCTTATTAAAAATACAGATATGGACTGCCAAATGATAGCGATTTTCTTTTATTTTTTCGCCACGAATCATAGTTTCGCCTGTCGGAAGTCTATTTATATCATACAAATCCCAAATTTCCATAAATACACCTTAATCTATCTGTTCTCCCTCTGCGGCGGCTTCAATCGCCTTGCGAATTTCTTCTACACCCTCGCCGTTCTCTGATGAACAAGGGAATAATCTTACATCACCAAATACAGACATCTGCTGACGCATTTCCTCAATTCTTGTGGCACGCTGGGATTTTTTCAGCTTGTCGAGCTTAGTCATAGCAACAATAAAATTAAAGCCATTATGCGAAAGGAAGTCTATCATATTCATATCGTCTTTTGTAGCAGGGTGACGCAAATCGCAAATCTGTATAACCATACGAATATCTCTATTCATTGCAAAATAGCCCTCTACAAGCTCTGCCCATCGTCTTTTTTCGCTGTCCGATACCTTTGCATAGCCATAACCAGGCAAATCTGCAAGTCTTACAGTTTTGAGGTTAAAAAAATTTATTGTTGCGGTTTTACCAGGAGTTGCACTAACTCTTGCGAGAGCTTTTCTGTTGAGAATTTTATTTATAAGCGAGGATTTTCCGACATTTGAACGCCCTGAAAATACTATTTCCGGTAGGTCCGACGGCGGAATCTGTGAAGATTTTCCATATGCCGCCTCAAAGCTTACTATCTGAAAATTCATAGTTATTCTCCTTTATATACGAGTTTCAAGAACTTCTGTTTTAGGCTCTTTTTTTGCGTGTTTTTTTCCTGTCTGCTTTTTAGAGCAGAGGGCTGTATCCAAAACCTCATCAATAGTGCTTACAGGCACAAATTCAACTTCGTTCTTGACAGTATCGTCAATCTCCTCAAGATTTGGTACATTATCCTTTGGAATAATAACTGTTCTTATTCCCAGTCTATATGCTGCAAGAGATTTTTCTTTCAATCCACCTATTGGCAAAACTCTGCCTCTAAGCGTAATTTCTCCCGTCATTGCAATATCTCTGCGAACTGCTCTGCCTGTCAACGCAGATGTAATTGCAGTAGCAATAGTTATACCTGCTGAAGGGCCGTCCTTTGGTGTTGCTCCCTCTGGAACATGAATGTGAAAATCATAAATCTTATAGAAATCTTTTTCAATACCGAGAGTCTCTGCACGAGTTCTTACACAAGTAAATGCTGCTTGAGCAGATTCTTTCATAACATCTCCAAGAGAACCTGTAAGAATAAGCTTTCCGCTTCCGCTTGTGACAGCAACCTCAACAGGTAATGTCACTCCGCCAACAGCAGTCCAAGCAAGACCCGTAGCCAAACCAACTTCGTCCTTATCATTCATTTCGTCTCTATTGAACTTTCTTGCACCGAGAAAATCTTCAATATTTTTAACAGAAATTCTTACACTCTTTTCCTCACCAGAAACGATTTTTACAGCAGCCTTTCTCATAAGCTTTGCTATATATCTCTCAAGAGTTCTGACACCAGCTTCTCTTGTGTAATTCTCAATTAAATCAATCAAAGCACTATCAGTAATCTTAAAGTTTTTTGAAGTTAAACCATTCTTTTTAAGCTGTTTCTTAATGAGATGCTTTTTAGCAATATTCAGCTTTTCTTCGCTTGTATAGCTTGAAAGCTCGATTATATCCATTCTATCACGAAGCGGTGCAGGAATTGATGAAAGATTATTTGCAGTAGTTACAAAAAGTACCTGACTCAAATCAAACGGCATATCTATATAATGGTCATAGAACGAAAAATTCTGCTCACTATCAAGAACTTCAAGCAAGGCAGAAGTCGGGTCACCTCTGAAATCATTTCCAAGCTTGTCTATCTCATCAAGGAGAATAAGCGGATTGTTAGTTTTAGCTTGAGTCATAGCGTGCATAATTCTACCTTGCATAGCACCAAGATATGTTCTTCTGTGTCCACGAATTTCGCTTTCATCGTGTACACCGCCAAGTGCAACTCTTGCATAGCTTTTGCCCAATGCCTCAGCAATAGATTTTGCGATTGAGGTTTTGCCAACTCCAGGAGGGCCTGCAAGACAAAGAATCATCTGATTATTTTTTTCCTTACAAAGTTGTTTTACAGCTATTGCCTCAATGATTCTTTCCTTAACTTCCTTCATTCCGTAGTGGTCGCTATCAAGTTTGTTTCTGATTTTTGCAATGTCTGTTTCATCAATCGTAGATGTATTCCAAGGCAAAGCAAGGCAAGCATCAAGATATGAGCGAATAATTCCTGCCTCCTGAGAAATCGACGGAAGCTTAGAAAGCTTTTCAATTTCCTTTTTAAGCTTTTGCTCGTTTTCTTCGGAAAGTTGAAGCTCATCAACTTTCTCAGTATACTTATCAAGCTCCTCTGCTAAATCAGAATCTCCAAGCATATTTTCGCCAAGCTCATCATTTATAGCTTTCAAACGCTCTTTAAGATAATATTCACGCTGATTTTCGTCCATAGACGCTTTTACTTTTTCGCCTATATCGTGTTCAGTGTTAAGTATTATAAATTCTTCATTAAGATATTCAAGCAACATATTAAGACGCTTTTCTATGTCAAGCTCATTAAGAATATCCATTTTATAATTAAGATTTACAATAGCGTGTTCGGCTACAAGGTCGCATAAAGTTCCTGCGTCCTCACAAGAACGAATCATTGTAACCGTATCATTAGAAAGTCTGAGATACTGCGGTAAAATCTGAACATTTTTTACAAATGCTATTTTTACTGCCTGTTTCAAGGCTGATATTGTTATATTATCATCTGTATTTGTAAGTTCAGCCTCCTGAACCTCAGCTTCCATAAAGGACTCAGTTTCAGTATATCTGATTGTATTTGCCCTGAACAAACCTTCAACAATTATTCTGATTTCAGAATCTGAAATTCTTATTGCCTGCTTTATTTCTGCAACAGTACCAATCTTTGTAAGATTGCTTTCAAGCTCCTCGTCCTCAAGTACATTTATAGTGGCTGGCATAAATACTCTTTGGTCTTTTTTTATAGACTCAGTTAAAGCTATTACTGCTTTCTTAGAGCTTACATCATATTGAGTAGTTGAAAGCGGATATACAACTAAACCTCGTGTTGTAATAACAGGTAATGTAATAATCTCCGTATCCATATTGTCCTCCAATAAATTTTATATCTATATCGTATTTTTAAAAATAATTAGCATAAAGGGGAAAATCCACAGAATAGATTTTCCCCTTTTGTTAAGTCTAATATACTATTCTTAGACTGAATTTTACTTTTCAGAAGATTTTGCAAGCTCTCTTTCAAGCCATGCTACAGCTAAATCAAGTGCAACTGCAAGATTTTCTTTCTCGCCTGTCTTGATAATCTGCTTTCTTGCACTGATTTCTGTATCTGTGCTTAAAAGCTGAATTGTAACCTTATTGGCACAATCAAGATTATTTGAATTTTCCTTAGACTTGATTTGCAGCTTAATAACATAGGGGTCTTTCATATCTCCGAAAAAAATCGTGTCATTATTTCTTACAAGCGGTTTTCCTCTGTAATAAAGTGGAAATGTAGTTTTAGTGTTAGACATATAATCCTCCAATCGCAGTAAGTATGATTTATAAACGGTTAAAGAAACTACTGTGCCTTGTGCAAGGAAATTTGCACAAGGCACAAAAACGCAGTAGATTCACAAATTTAAGGTCTTACCATAATACTTTTTATTTTGGTAAGATATGCTTCAGATTTTATTTAAAACCATCAGGCACTCCTTTTAGCAATGATGTCTTAAAGATTTAAATAATTCTTTAACAAAACTTCAAGCAAATCATCACGATCAATTTTTCTTATAAGATTTCTCGCGTTATTGTGAGTAGTTATATAAGTGGGATCCTCAGACAAAATATATCCGACAATCTGATTCAGAGGATTATAGCCTTTTTCCTCAAGAGCCTTATAAACCGTAGTAAGAATAACTCTTATGCTCTCATCTTTATTGCCGTTAATAGAAAAGACCATAGTTTTGTCCTGCACGAGTACCACCTCCATACTGCTTATTTTAGCATATACATTATAGGATTTCAAGTACAAATTGTAAATTTGACACTAAAATGACCAATTTATTGTGCATTATGCTCTAAGAACTGCACCCTCATTTTCAAGGGCCTTCATAATTTTCTTCATAGTGCTGTTAGCGTGTTCATCTGTGAGGGTTTCATTATGAGAACGCATTGTGATTCTGAATGCAACATTCTTCTTACCCTTTTCAATCTGTTCACCTTGATATACATCAAAGAGCTTAACAGATTCGAGAGTAGAACCAGCAGATTTTTTCATAGCCTTTTCGAGTGTAAGAACAGGGATATTCTCATCACAGATAACTGCAATATCTCTTGTTACAGCAGGGAACTTAGGAAGTGGAGTATACTGCTTTTCAGATTTTGTATACTTAAAGAGCAAATCAGCCTCAAGCTCAAAAGCATAAACTCTCTCACCGATACCATAGTTTTCAGCTACCTGTGGGTGAAGTTCGCCGAATACGCCAATTCTTTCGCCGTCAATAGTAAGAACAGCACAACGACCTGGGTGATATGCAAATTCATCAGCGGAAGCCTCTACATCATAATCATAGATTGAAAGTCTGTCGAGAGTTTCTTCTACAATGCCCTTTAACTCAAAGAAATCAGACAATCCATAGAAACCACCTATAAGCTTATTCTTTTCGACAGGAAGCTTATCATCTGTTGTAGGAATATACTCACGAGCAAGCTCATAGAGATAAGCCTTTTCGTTTCTGTTGTTATAGTTCTTTGCAAGAATTTCAAGAATTGAAGGAAGTGCAGTTGTACGCATTACGCTTGTATCCTCACCGAGCGGATTTGTTATAACAACTGAACGGCGAAGTTTGCTATCCTTTGGCATAAGAATCTTATCATAATACTTAGGGCTTACAAAAGAATATGTCATAATCTCGCTCAAACCAAGAGCAAGCATTGTTGACGCAATCTTATTATCAAACTTCTGACGAGCTGTATACTTACCCTGAGCACCACCGCTTATAGAAGTTGATGGAATTGTGTTGTAGCCTACGAAACGAGCAATTTCTTCTGCAATATCAGCCTTATGCTGGAGGTCAGGTCTGAATGTTGGTGGAAGAACATCTTCTCCGTCAAATTCACATTCAAGCTTTGTAAGAATAGCCTTCATTTCGTCAACAGAAAGCTTTGTATCAAGGAATGAATTAATCCAATCAGGCTCAAGAGCAATTCTCTTTCTTACATTTATCTTGTCGATAGATTCACCAGCAAAGTCGATAATCTCGCCATCATATACATCTCCTGCGTCAAGAAGCTCTACAAGCTCACAAGCTCTCTGAAGTGCGGGCAAGCAATTATTCGGGTCAAGTCCCTTTTCGTAGCGTGAGGAAGCGTCTGTTCTCATACCATGCTCTTTAGCGGTAAGACGGACAGATGCACCATCAAAGTTAGCAGACTCGAAAACAATAGTGTTTGTATCATCAACAATTCCGCTGAACTCTCCACCCATAACGCCAGCAATAGCGATAGGCTTATTTTCATCTGCTATAATAAGGTTCTTTTCGGAAAGCTCATGCTCAATTCCGTCAAGAGTTGTAATAGTTTCCCCTGCTTTTGCATTTCTTATACGGATTTTAGCACCGTCAACAAAACGCAAGTCAAAAGCGTGCATAGGTTGACCATATTCAAGCATAACATAGTTAGTAATATCAACGATATTGTTAATAGGACGAACTCCCATAGCACGAAGTCTTTCACGAAGCCAGCGTGGTGATGGCTTTACTCTTACATTCTTAACGATTTTTGCACTATACATCTTGCAAAGCTCTTTGTTTTCAATCTTAACATCGAGCATACCCTCACAGCTTTCGCCAATACCCTTTACAACAGGTGTATGAAGCTTGAGTGGCTTATTATAAGTAGCGGCAACCTCTCTTGCAAGACCAATAACAGAGAAACAATCAGGACGGTTTGAAGTGATTTCAAACTCAACCTTTGTATCATTAAGACCTATTGCATCTCTTATATCATCGCCGACCTTGCAGTCCTCTTGAATAAGGAAAATACCGTCCTCAATAGCATAAGGAAAATCGTGAACAGTTACTCCAAGCTCTGCAACAGAACAGAACATACCTTGGCTCAATACTCCACGAAGCTTGCCCTTCTTAATCTTCTGACCGCTATGGACAACAGAATTATCCTTTGCGACAGGTACAAGTACATCAGGAACAACATTTGTTGCGGCTGTAACTATCTGAATAGGTTCAGCCTCGCCAACATCAACCTTGCAAACTGTAAGTCTGTCTGCATCAGGATGCTTTTCTGTTGAAAGAACTCTACCGACAACTATATTTTTAAGCTCAGAGCCTTCTTTTTCAAAGCTCTCAACCTTAGAACCACTCATTGTAATTGCTTCAGAGAATTCTCTCATATTGATATTTTCATCAATGTCAACGAACTCACGAAGCCATCTCATAGATAAATTCATTTTTTATACCTCCTTAGAACTGCGACAGGAATCTTACATCATTTTCATAGAAAAGACGCATATCATCAATATTATAACGACGCATTGCAACTCTCTCAAGACCAAGACCAAGTGCAAAGCCTGTATATTCCTCAGGGTCGATGTTGCAGTTTTCGAGAACCTTAGGGTGAACCATGCCACAACCGAGAATTTCAATCCAGCCCTCGTTCTTGCAAAGACGGCATCCAGCACCCTTACAGTTAAAGCACTGAACATCAACTTCAGCAGATGGCTCTGTAAATGGGAAGTGATGCGGACGGAAACGAACAACTGAATCTTCACCATAAAGACGCTTTACGAATGTTTCAAGTGTACCCTTGAGGTCAGCAAAGGTAATGCCTTTATCAACAACAAGTCCCTCAATCTGATGGAAAAGTGGTGAATGTGTTGCATCAACTGCATCTGAACGATAAACTCTACCCGGAGAAATTATGCGAATAGGAGGCTTTTGCTTTTCCATAACACGAATCTGAACAGGTGATGTCTGTGTTCTGAGAACGATATTATCATTGATATAGAATGTATCCTGAGTATCACGAGCTGGGTGATCCTTTGGAATATTCAATGCCTCAAAGTTATAATAATCATACTCAACCTCTGGACCATCGACAATATCAAAGCCCATTCCGACAAAGATTTCTTTAATCTCATCAAGAACAATAGAAAGTGGGTGCTTATTGCCAAGCTCATGTTTCTTTCCTGGAAGTGTAACATCAAGCTTTTCTGCCGCAAGCTTTGCATTTCTCTCTTTAGTTTTTATGTCAGCCTGTGCAGATTCAAGAAGCTGTGTTATATTTTCTCTCACTTCATTTGCAAGCTGTCCTATTACCGGACGCTCCTCAGGAGAAAGCTTACCCATTTGCTTTAGAATAGCTGTTAGTTCACCTTTCTTTCCGAGATACTTTACTCGAAGAGCCTCAAGCTCTTGCTTTGAACTTGCCTTAGCAAGCTCTTCCTGTGCCTGTTGCCTGATATTTTCAAGCTGTTCTTTCATACTTTTCACCTCAAAAAAATTTATGTTAAGGGCTTTGCCCTTAAAACCCACGAGGGACGCTGTCCCTCGACCCTGCAAGCCTTTGAAAAGGCTTGAGCGAAACTTTTAATTTTCTTATGGGAAGATTGGCGATTCTTAAAACACATCAATAAACTTCCCACACATCGGTAGAGCCGAACAGCGTAGCTTGTTCGGCTACGGTAGATTCTTCATCCGCGTCAACCAACTTCCCATAATTCACCACGAGCGAGGCTTGCCGAGCGATTCCGTGTCTTGGCTGCGGCGGCTCGCCGCCTTGAGCGAAACTTTTAACTTTTCTTATGGGAAGATTGGCGATTCTTAAAACACATCAATAAACTTCCCACACATCGGTAGAGCCGAACAGCG
>OLGD01000752.1_pt1 | contig 58887 bp, 53 predicted proteins | sample 1605311 | NCBI WGS metagenome assembly OLGD01 (sample SAMEA3888917, study PRJEB22519) | human gut metagenome | biome: human gut; feature: human-associated habitat; material: faeces | place: Denmark | collected 2010
GGGGATAGCCCTATTGCGAAGCAATGGGCGTAAGGGGCGCCAGCCCCTTCAATGGCTGGCGGCCCTGCCGCCCCCTTCAATGGAAGCGGCCCTGCCGCCCGCCCTCGCACGCGGGGTTTGCGTCTTCTTTACGCGGCATCTCCCATGTCCGTCTGGCGTATCTTGCGCCATGTTTTGTCGCCGTCTTGCCTTTGGCTGGGCATTTAATGGGGGGCCAAAAAGGAAAATGCCTGGGTGTTGCGCAATATTGCGTAGACTATGAAAATAGCGAGTATTATTGCGGGAACCGCCGGCCTGCGGAAGAATTTGGGGAAGAAGTACGCTATCGGAAGAATCGGGAGGAAAATCACCGCGAGCGCGTTTTGCGAGAAGGCTTCTCCCAAGTCGCCGCGCAGCAGCGCATGGAGGGCGCGCAGGGTTCCGCAGCCCGGGCAGTGGAGGCTTGTCAGCGCGTTTGTCGGGCACGGCGGAAAAATCGACGACGTCGAAGGATCGAAAATACGGAGCGCCGCGAGCAAAAAAACTCCTCCCGCCGCGACGAGCGCGTAGAGTATTTTGTCGGAAATCCGGAACATTTTTATCTTTTGACCGCGGAATACGCCTCGAACAGGTCTTTGAGCCCGAGTTTCCAGAGCGCCGCAAAGCACAGGAAAATTAGCGCGGCGTTTATTATGGTGGATGGAACAAGCCCCCAAATCCCCCAGCGCCTCGCCTCTGCGACAAGCCGTCCGGCGCTTTCCCGCCTTCCGGACGCGAGCTCCGCGACCGCTCTGTCGGCTTTCGCGAGCCCCCATAGGGCGAAGTAGTTGCCGAGCAAAAAGAATGTCGCCAGGCACAGCGATTTCGCGCCCGCCGCTTTTTCCTCGAGCCCGTCGGAAAATTTGCCGCCTGCGTCCATGCCGGAATCCGCGCTTTTTTTCCTATGCCGCCATTCCGCCGAGCGCCATCCCGATTATGCTTATGGCGTTTATCGCAAGTCCTATCCAAAGCGACACCATTCCCCAGTATTTCGCCTTTTCGGAGTTTATTTTTGCGAGCTCGTAGTTGCGCGCGGCGAGGGCCGAGTTTACCTGAACGGCGTATACTATCGAGACTATCCCGAACGGCAGGCAGCAGAAGAGCGTCGTGAGAATCGCGAGCACCAGGTGGTTTTCTATGTTCGGTACGCCCGAATTTGCGTTTTGGTTTTCCATATATTTATATTTGGGTTAAATTTGCAATGGCCGCGAACGCGAGCGGCAGCAGGAAAAAGAGCGAATTGAGGATGTATAGCGCGACGCCGCACCACAGGGCGACCATTCCCCAGAATAGGGCCTTTTCGGAGGAGAATTCCGCCATCTCGAAATTTCCGGAGTTGGAGGATATGTTCACTTGAACAGCGTAAACCAGCGATATTATCCCGAACGGCAGGCAGCAGAAGAGCGTCGTGAGAACCGCGAGCGCGAGGTGGTTTTTCGGCATCCGCGGCGGTGGATCGCGGCGGGGTTCTACGCGCCCGCCGCCGTCCGGCGCTGTAATTTGTTTCTGGTCCATTGCTAAAATCGCCGATTTCCAATTGGAAAGCGTTTGCAATATTCCACCCGAGGCGAAGTTTGTCAACAATATCGCGCGGCCAAAAATTTTTTTAGAAAAGGCTTGACTGTTTTTTGCGCAATGCAAAATTGCCCCAATATACAATTAAATGAGAAACTGGTGGCACAGTCCGAAGGTCGCGTAGAGTTTAAAACGGTTTTAAACTTTTGGCGGCCTTTTGTCTGGCCGCTTTTTTTTGGCCTTCAAAATGACACCTTCAAAATCTGAATTCATGGGGCTTGCGCGGGGCGCGAATGTCGTGCCCGTATACGCGGAGTTGCTCGCGGACACGGAGACTCCCGTATCGGCATTCGCCAAATTCGGCGGATCGGGCGAGTGTTTTCTGCTCGAAAGCGCGGAGAACGTCGACAACTGGGGCAGGTATTCGTTTATCGGTTGCAATCCGACGGCGGTTTTCACGCTCAACGGCAGGTCGTCCGTTTTGAGGTTTTCGGATTCTTCCGAAATCCGCTCCGTTTCGGAAGACGGGCTCGGGCCGCTTGCGCCGCTTCGCGACTACATCGCGGGCCGCAGGTGCGCCGGCGTCCCGGGGCTGCCGCGGTTTTTCGGAGGGGCGGTCGGGTATTTCGGGTACGAGTGCGTAGGGCTATTCGAGCGTCTTCCCGAGCCCAAGGGCGAGAGGGAGTGGGACGACGCGCGCTTCGCGCTGTACGACGACATCGTGGTGTTCGACAATTTGCGGCACACCGCAAAGCTTGTGGCGTGCGCGCACATCGACAGGTTCGCCTCCCCCGAGGCCGCCTACGAGGACGCGGTTTCGAGGGTGGAAAGGCTGTCTCAGACTTTCAAGTCTCCGCGCGTTCCGGTTCCGGAGTCCGGAGGCGCGGCGAAGATCAGGCTATCTCCCAACATGCCGCGCGACGCCTTTGAGGAAATGGTGGAAAAGGCGAAGGATTACATAAGGAGCGGCGAGGCCATACAGGTGGTGCCGTCCCAGAAATTTTCCGCCGAAGCCTTGGTGGAGCCGCTTGCGGCGTACAGGGCCCTGCGCCTGATAAACCCGTCCCCGTACATGTTCTGCCTGAAAACCCCTGACGGGAGCCTCGTCGGCTCGTCTCCCGAGACGCTTTTGCGCTTCGGCGAGGGCAGGGCGGAAGTCCGCCCGATAGCCGGAACGCGCCGCAGGGGAAGGGACGAAAACGAGGACATGCGGCTGGCTGACGACCTGCTGTCGAACGAAAAGGAGCGCGCCGAGCACCTGATGCTCGTGGATCTCGGGCGCAACGACCTTTCGCGGTTCTGCCGCGCGGGAAGCGTGCAGGTCGGCGACTTCATGAAAATCGAGAGGTATTCGCACGTCATGCACCTTGTCTCCGACGTTTCGGGGATTGTGGCGGACGGCGCGGACGCATTCGACGCGCTCGCTGCGGCGTTTCCGGCGGGGACGCTGTCCGGAGCCCCAAAAATCCGAGCGATGGAGATAATCAACGAGCTCGAACCCGAGCGCAGGGGGCCCTACGGGGGCGCCGCGGGGTACATCGGATTCGGCGGCAACATGGATTTGGCGATAACCATACGCACCCTGCAAATCCGCGGCGGCAGGGTGTCGGTCCAAGCGGGCGCGGGAATCGTGTACGACTCCGACCCTGAGGCCGAGTACGAGGAAACCCGCATGAAGTCGCGCGCGGCCGCGCGGGCCTTGGAGCTCGCGTCGCAAATAGGCTCTTTGGACATTTCGGACATGGAGAGGTGAAAGATGGTTCTTCTGATAGACAATTACGATTCCTTTACGTACAATTTGGTCCACTGTTTCGAGACTCTCGGGGCGGACGTGAAGGTTGTGCGCAACGACGCTGCCACCCCCCGCGGGCTCATGGCGCTCTCGCCGAAGGCCGCAGTGATTTCGCCCGGGCCGAGCTCCCCGAAGAACGCGGGCGTGTGCGTGGACTTCATACGCAGGTGCGCGGGGAAAATTCCGGTGTTGGGAGTGTGCCTCGGAATGCAGTCGATAGGCTACGCCTTTGGAGGAGAGATTGTTTCCGCAAAGAGGATAATGCACGGCAAGACGAGCTCGGTGTCGCACGACTCCACGGGGGTGTTTGCGGGAATGCCGAATCCGGTTGAGGTCGTCAGATACCATTCGCTCGCGGTCGCCGAAAATTCCCTGCCGCCATGCCTGCGCGTGACGGCGCGCTCCGAGGACGGGGAGGTCATGGGGATAAGGCACAGGGATTTCCACATCGAGGGCGTGCAGTTCCATCCGGAGTCCATATTGACTTTCGGCGGGAAGAGGATGCTCGAAAACTTTTTGAAGGAGGCCGGCGCGCTGTGAGCGGGGAAAAGACGAGAGCCGCGCTGGTCAAGGCGGCGGGCGGGGCGAACCTTTCCGGCGCCGAGAGCGCGGAGGTATTCGGCGAGATAATGTCGGGGGAGGTAGAGCCCCAGATTCTTGCGGCGTTTTTGACCGCCCTCAAAATGAAGGGCGAGACGGTAGAGGAAGTCGCGGGGGCGGCGCGGGCTATGCGCGCGCGCGCCACATACATAAACGCGGGCAATTCCCGCCCAGTTGACATAGTTGGCACGGGCGGAGACGGGCTCGACACCTTCAACATATCCACGACTTCCGCCTTCATAATAGCGGGCGCGGGGATAGCCGTGGCGAAGCACGGCAACCGCGCAGCCACGGGCAAATGCGGCTCCGGAGACGTGCTGGCGGCGCTTGGGTTCAACCTCGACGTCCATCCGTCCGTGATGGAGCACTGCTTGCAGGAGGAGGGAATTGCGTTTCTATTCGCGCCGAAAATGCACCCCGCCATGCGCTTTGCAGCCCCCGTCAGAAAGGCTCTGGGCTTCCGCACGGTGTTCAACCTGCTCGGGCCGCTCGTGAATCCGGCGGGGGCTACGGGGCAGGTGATAGGCGTATTCGGCGCCTCGTACACCGAATTTGTCGCCGAGTGCCTGAAACGCCTCGGCGTAAGGCGCGCGCTCGTCGTCCACGGCGGCGACGGCATGGACGAAATCTCCGTCTGCGCCCCCACGCGGATCAGCGAGCTGCGCAACGGCTCTATAAAGACGAGCGAATTCAACCCGCGCAAGTTTTTCCCGTGCGGGGCGGATTTCTCCGAGCTGAAGGGCGGGGGGCCGGAAGTCAACGCGGGCATTTTGCGCGGGGTTCTGTCCGGAAAGCTGCGCGGCGGCGCGCGCGGCGTCTGCCTGCTGAACGCCGCCGCCGGAATAGTAGCGGGCGGCGGGGCGGATGGATTTGCAGAGGCGGTCGAAATGGCGCGCGATTCCCTCGATTCGGGAAAAGCCCTGAAAAAGCTCGAAACCCTCGTGGAATTTTCAAATCAGTAGCGTATGAAAACAGGCTCCATATTGGACGAAATCCGCGCCCGCAAAGAGGCCGAGCTCGAGGCGGAGAAGTCGGCGGAGGGCTTTGAGTCGATTTTTTCGCGCGCGCGCGACTGCCCTCCGCGCGCGCCGTTCGGCGCCGCGCTGCGCCGCGCCGCCGACGGAACCCCCGCGGTGATAGCGGAGCTCAAAAAGGCGTCCCCGTCCGCGGGCGTTATCCGCGGGGATTTCGAGCCGCGCGCCCTCGCCGAATCCCTCGCCGAAAGCGGCGCCGCCGCCCTGTCGGTTCTCACGGAAAGAAACTTTTTCCTCGGCTCTCCCGCGAACTTGGAAATTGCCGCGCGCTCCGTGGAAATCCCGCTTTTGCGCAAGGATTTCATTTTCGACAAATACCAGATTTGCCAGGCGAAGGTCTGGGGCGCGTCGGCGGTGCTGCTTATCGCGGCGATGCTCGGGCGCGAAGAGCTCGCCGAGCTGCGCGCGTTCGCCGAATCCCTCGGCCTCGACGCGCTCTGCGAGGCGCACACGGAGGCGGAAGTCGGCGCCGTTGTGTCTTCCGGAGCGAAAATCGTCGGGATAAACTGCCGCGACCTCAAAAGCTTCCGCACGGATTTTGACGGGGCGGCGCACCTTCTGGGGCTCGTCCCCGAAAATTGCCTGCGCGTCTGCGAGAGCGCGGTGGATTCGCGCGCCGCGCTGCTGAAAGCGGGCGGATTCGGAGCCGACGCCGCGCTCGTGGGAACTGAGCTCATGCGCTCGCCGTCGCCCGCTGGGAGGCTCGCGGAGCTGCTCGGGAGGGGCGCGTGATGGGCGTCAAAGTGAAAATATGCGGTATTTCCAACGCGGCGGACGCGCGCGCGGCGGAAGCGGCGGGCGCGGATTTCGTGGGGCTGATTTTCGAGCCGTCAAGCCCGCGCGCGGTGACGCTTGCGGAGGCGGCGAAAATAGCGGGATGCCTCTCGGGACGCGCGAAGGCGGTCGGTGTGTTCGTCAGCCAGACCCCCGAATTTATTGCGCGCGCGGCGGAAGAATGCGGGCTGTCCGCCCTCCAGCTCCACGGCGGAATTTCTTCGGAATGCGCGGGCCTGCCGGATTTTTCGGGGCGCGAAATCTGGCGGGCCGTCTGGCTCGAAAGCCTTTCGGACGTCGGGGCCGCGGAGGCTGACCGATGCGCCGCAGTTGTCGCAGATTCGCGAACGAAGTCGGCTTCGGGCGGCACGGGGAAACTCTCGGACTGGGGGCTTGCCGCAGTGCTCGCGCGCAAAAAGAGGCTCGTTCTCGCGGGGGGAATCTCGCCCGAAAACGCCGCCGCCGCCGCGCGCTCCGTCAACCCGTGGGCGTTGGACGCCAACAGCATGGTGGAGGAAAATCCGCGCAGGAAGAATTTGAAAAAAATAGAAGCTTTAATTGAAAAAGTAAAAAACCTGAAATGAACACCCAATCGGAACACAGAGGCAGATACGGAATCTACGGCGGGCAGTATGTCGCCGAAACGCTAATGCCGGCTCTCAAAGAACTCGAGGAATTCTATTTGAAGGCCGTCGCCGACCCGTCGTTTTGGGAGGAGTACGGCGCCATAATGCGCGACTATGTCGGCAGGCCGTCGCCGCTCTTCCACGCGCGCAGGCTCAGCGAATATTGCGGCGGCGCGCAGATTTATTTGAAGCGCGAGGACCTCAACCATACCGGCGCGCACAAGGTAAACAACACGGTCGGGCAGATTCTGCTCGCGCGGCGCATGGGCAAAAAGCGCCTGATAGCCGAGACGGGCGCGGGAATGCACGGGGTCGCCACGGCGACGATAGCCGCCCTCTTCGGAATGAAGTGCGACGTTTTCATGGGCGCCGAGGACGTGCGCAGGCAGGCGCAGAACGCCGCCAGAATGAAGATGCTCGGCGCAAATCTGATATCCGTCGAGCTGAAGCACGGCACCGCCACCCTCAAAGACGCCATGAACGAGGCGCTCCGCGACTGGGTCGCGACGGTCGGGGACACTTTCTACGTGATCGGCACTGCGGCGGGCCCGCATCCGTATCCGGAGATGGTCAAGACCTTCCAGTCCGTGATAGGCCGCGAGGCGCGCGCGCAGATTCTCGAAAAATGCGGGCGGCTTCCCGAGCAGGTAGTCGCGTGTGTCGGCGGCGGCAGCAACGCGATAGGGATATTTTCGGGATTTATGGGCGACGCGGGCGTGAAGCTCTACGGCGCGGAGGCCGCCGGCGACGGAATATCCACGGGCAGGCATTCCGCTAGCCTCAACGGGGGAACCGTCGGCGTTTTGCACGGCAACAAAACCTATCTTTTGCAGGACGAAAACGGCCAGATTCTCGACACCCATTCCGTTTCCGCGGGGCTCGACTACCCGGGCGTTGGGCCCGAGCACGCATATTTGCGCGATACCGGCAGGGCGCATTACGTCCCGATAGACGACGCGCAGGCGGTGGACGCCTTCATGAAGCTCTCGAGGCTCGAGGGCATAATCCCCGCGCTGGAATCGTCGCACGCGGTGGCGCTGGCCATGCGCAACGCGCGGGATCTGCCGAAGGACGCAGCGATAGTCGTCTGCCTCTCCGGCAGGGGCGACAAAGACATGGATTCCGTAATGAATTTTTTGAAACTCAAATGAAAAGCATATCCGAAATTCTCGAAAGGAATTCGCGCGCCGGCCGCGCGAGCCTCGCCGTTTTCATAAGCTGCGGCGACCCTGACATCGCTTTTACCGAAAAGCTCGCAAAGGCGGTCTGCGCCGCCGGAGCCGACATTGTGGAGCTCGGGGTCCCGTTCTCAGACCCGATGGCGGACGGCCCGACGATACAGGCGGCGGGGCAGCGCGCCCTCGCCTCGGGAACCACCCTCGAAAAGGTTTTGGAAATGGCGGGAAGGCTTCGCGCAGAAGGGCTTGAAAATCCATTCGTACTGTTCTCCTACTACAACCCGATTTTCAAGATGGGGCTCGGGAAGGCGGCGCGCCTCTCGCGGGAAAACGGGGTCAATTCGTGGCTTGTAGTGGACGTCCCTCTCGAGGAGTCCGGCGAGATTTCCGGCGAGCTGGAGAAAAACGGGATAGGATTGGTTCCCCTCGCGTCCCCGATGTCGGACGACGCCCGCGTGCGCGGGATATCCGAGAGCGGCTCAGGCTTTCTCTACTACGTGACGGTGGCGGGGGTGACGGGAGCGAGGAAGTCGCTTCCCGCCGAGTTCGCTGAAAGGCTCGCGCGCGTGCGCGCCGCCTCGAAGCTTCCGGTCGCCGCGGGATTCGGAATATCGTCGCCCGAAATGGCGCATTCTGCGGCCCTTTCCGCCGACGCGGTGGTCGTCGGCAGCGCCCTCGTCGATTTGGCGTCCAGGGAATGCCGCGAAAACGGCGAAGACTCCGCCCTCGCCGCCGCCTCCGAGTTTGTGCGCTCCCTTTCGGAAGCCATGCAAAGGCATTCGCTGTAAGGGGGGGGCGTTGGAAAGCCGCAAAGCGCCCGCGCATTCGGGTTCTGTTGCGCCGGCTTCGGGCGGGGTGCCTCGCTCCGCGGAGCCGGCAGTTTGCCGCCGCTTTTGCGCGCCGTTAAACTGGTTGACAACTTGCGCCGGATTTTTTACGGGTGTTTTGCGTGGCCGATATGCGGTTTTATGCACATTCCAAATCTAATTTTCAATCTTGGGGAGCTGCTATGCCAAAAATATTTTGCCCTGTAAAAATCCTGAAAATTTTTGCGCCCGTTATGGTTTGGGCGGCGTTTTTCGCGGTTGGCGCGGCGGCGAAGGAGGAGCCGGAAATCGACGGGGCCGACCTCTATCTCATAAACGTGAGCGTCCCGAGGCATTTTAGCTTCGGCGACTGGAATTCCCGCCAGCACCTCATTTTGCGCGTCAGGGCCGGAAATATCGAGGGGTGGGGCGAGTGCGTCATCGGGGTGGACAAGCCGGATATCGATTTGAAAAAGTACGCGGACGGCATGAAATTTGCCATGGGAAAAACTCCGTCCCGGGTTTTGGAGGAAATGCGCGCCGACCGGAAGATTCTCCCGTGGAATCCATATGAAGCTTTGAACATGGCGCTTTGGGATTTGCGCGGAAAGTCGGAGGGCAGGCCGTCGGCGGAACTTCTCGGATTGCGCGGCGATGGAGCGGTGAACGGAATGTTCTGCATTCTTGAAAACGACCCTGCAAAGGTTGCCGAGCGCGCCGAGGCGGCGAAAAAGGGCGGATTTTCGGAGTGCGTCAAATTGAAAATCTTCGGCGACGCGGATTCCGACTGCGCGCTCATATCCGTTTTGCGAAAGGCGATGGGGCCGAAATGCTTTATCGTTGCCGACGCGAATTGCGGATACAGGGGACATGCAGATTTGCGCGAGCTCGCGGGCGTTTTGTCGCGCCTTTCCAAAGCGGGGCTTGACGCCGTTGAAGACCCCGCAAAACTCTCCGATTCCGAGATGGTGGAGCTTCAAAAACTCTGCCGCCCGTTCGGTTTGTCGCTGATACCCGACGCAAACCTGCGCCCGGCGTGGCGCGCGCTCGCGGAGTCTCCCGCTGGAATGGGCGGATTTTACAATCTTCACCCGGGCTGCATGGGCGATTTGTACGACATGGCGCGCCTCGCTGAAAAAATCTCCTCTTCCGGCGCGGGGATAATGATAGGCGACAACAGCCTGATAGGGCCTGGGTGCCAGATATACCAGCAGATAGCCTCCGCGGTCTCCGCCGCCTGGTGCGAGGCCCTCGAAAAGCCCGAAGAATCCACTGCGTTCCTCGACTGCCTGAAAAGCTCTCCGATTGTCCGGCTGCCCGGCGGGAAGATCGCCGCGCGGCGCGGAGTCCCGGGCTGGGGGTTGGAAGTCGACTCGGAAAAGCTCGGCAAGCTTGCCGAGCGCAGGGTTTTCGTCTCCGCAAAATAGCGCGACAATCCACCGAGCGTCCGCCCGAATTTTCGGGCGGCTTTTTTTTCGCCGCCTTCCGAGACAAAAACGGAAAAATTTTTGTTGACATGAAAAAATGTTAGTTGAATCTAACTTCAAAATTTTACCGATGCTCCGGACGCGCGGCGGGCCCGCGCCTCTTTGAAAAAAAGAGGCGCGCGGATTTCCCCGCCGGCCCGCCTCCGCGCCAAGCCGAAACATGCACACTTCAAAACCGCGCAGAAAAATTTTTTCGACAGGCCCCGCAGCCGCGGGGCTCCATTGTGTTTCCGTCCGCCTTTGCGCCGCGGAGAAAACCTCGCCCGCATTTTGCCTATGAAAAATTTTTTGGCATTTGTTGCGGCTCTCGCGCTCCTTGCGGCGGCGGCCGGATGCGCGCCCGACGGGGGCGGCAACCGCAAAGACTTCATGCCGCCCGCGGCGGCAAAAGTAGAGGGGCACCCGCGCGTCCCGCTCGCCGCGCTCAAAGATCCGCGGGCGGGCGCCGGCGCGGGATTCGGCAACATAAGGCCCGAATTTGTCGCCAAATCGTGCATTTCCTGCCACGTCAACAGGGGCGTAGACACCGTCCCGCCGCCGCACAAGACGCCCGACGGAAAACGCGGGCCCGCGTACTATCTGGGCGGAAAATCCGGAACCGTGTTCACGGCGACTTCGCGCGCCTTTGAACAGCCGTCTCCCGCAATTGTCGAGGCCGGGCTTGAAAAGCGATTCAATGCGGGCGAGGCGTTTTTCGAGGGAAATTTCGTGGAAGATTCCGACATGCCGTTCGGGGGGCTCGGGCCGACATACATGAAGACTTCGTGCATAGCCTGCCATCCCGGATACGGGAGGGCGAGGCGCACGGCGAATTTTGCCGAAGAATACGGAAACGGTTACATCGCCACCGTCCACCGCCCCGACGGAAGCGTTGCGGAAGGGTACACGCCCATGCTGCAAATCCATGCGGTAAAGCCGTACCTCCCCTACGCCCGCGGCGTGAAAATCGAATGGCGCGAATTTGTCGACAGGCACGGCAACCGCTATCCCGACGGATCTCCGTACAACGCCGGAAAGCCCACGGAGGGAAAGCTCGTATACCCGACCGCCGACATAATCGACCCCCTCCTTCCGCTTCCTGACGACTACCGCGTATCGATAGAGTCCACCATAGGCATATACGGCACGGGGCTTTTGGACGCCATTAGCGACGAGTCGATACTCGGCGAGCACAGGCGGCAGCATTCGTTCTCGGGGCCGGTCAAGGGGATTCGAGGCAAGTGGATTGAGGAGCCCGACGGGAGCAGGAGGCTCGGCAAATTCACTTGGCATTGCGACCGCGCGACCCTCGGGAACGGCCCGGGTTCAAACGGCATTTACAACACTACAAACGTCACGCGCAAGGACAGGCCGGACCTCTACGCCACCCCGCAGTGGCTCGCAAAGCATGAGGAGATGGGCATAGACACTTCGCCGCTCAAAATGCGCAAAATAGAGGAGCTCTCGCAGGAGGACTTCGAGGACTTCATGGTCTGGCACAGGGGGCTTGCGGTTCCCGCGGCGCGCGGGCTCGACCGTCCGGAGGTTCAAAACGGCCAGAAGATTTTTTATGAAATCGGCTGCGCCGGCTGCCACAAGCCGGAATGGAATACCGGCTTCTACCCCCCGCTGCCCGGGTATTCCAACCAGACGATCCGCCCCTACACCGACATGCTGATGCACGACATGGGCGAGGAAAACCGCGGGCGTTTCAGGACATTCCGCACGCCGCCGCTCTGGGGGCGCGGGCTGATGCGCAAGACCGCGGGGCACACCGACATGTTCCACGATTTGCGCGCGAGGGACTTCGAGGAGGCGGTGTTGTGGCACTTCGGCGAGGCCGAGTTCGCCCGCGAGAGGTTCAGGGAGCTCTCCGCCAAGGAGAGGTCCGACCTGATAGAGTTTTTGGAGGCTTTGTAGACTAAGAAAACGGCGATTTTATGGACAATAATTTTGGAAAAAATCTCAGAACATCCTCAAAGGCGCTGCCGCTCTGCGCAAAGTCCGCGGAAATCAGATTCGCGGTTGCGGAGGGCGGCGAAATCTCCGACGGGGCGGAGTTGCTCGCCTCAGTCGCGGGCGGCGGTTCCCTCGCCGTCGCCGAACTCTACGCAGGGGAGTCCGCCGGAGCCTCCGGATTCCCCTCCTGCGGGCTCACGCGGTTTTTCGGAACACAGGCGGGCGAAAAAGGCTTCTACCGCGGAATGGAGGCTATGGCCGTTTCGGGCGCGGAGGGGCGGAGGCTGGAATTTGGGGGAAAGCGGGTCGGCATTTGCTTTGAGGACGATTGCGCTCGCTACGCGGTCTTGGGCGGGCTTTTCCCCCGCGACCTCTCCGCGCCGAAGTACGGGCAGGCGCTCGACGTGTTCGGCGCGATGGAGGGCGCTCTGAAAAGCGCAGGAATGGATTTTTCAAACGTGTTCCGCACATGGTTTTACAATGACGGCATTCTCGATTGGTACGGCGACTTCAACCGCGCCCGCGACGCGTTTTTCGAAAAGCGCGGCGTGTTCGGCCGCTATGTGCCCGCGAGCACTGGAATAGGCTCCCGCAATGCGGAGGGGGCGGCTATCATGGCGAGGGCCTTTGCGATTCTCCCCAAGCGGCCAGAGGCGAAATTCTCGGCGGTTCCATCGCCTTTGCAATGCCCGGCGCTCGACTACCGCAGCTCGTTCAGCCGCGCCGCGGAGTTTTCCCATCCCAACTTCCGGTATCTGACAATCTCGGGCACGGCGAGCATCGAACCCGGCGGAAAGACAGCTCATGCGGGCGACATAAGGGGGCAGATAAACCTCTCCCTCGACGTCGCGGGAGCCATATTGGAGTCGCGCGGCATGGGTTGGGGCGATGTTCTGCGCTCCGTGGCGTATTTGAAGGACGCGGCGTATGAACCCGCCTTTGCCGAAATCCGGAGGGCGCGCGGGCTCGAAAAATTGCCGTGCGTCTGGATTCAGGCCGACGTGTGCCGCGGCGACCTGCTGTTTGAAATAGAGCTCGACGCGGCGGCCGCGCGCTGATGCGATGGCGTGGAGAATTGTCCAGTGGCTCGCGTTGGCGGCTCTCGCGCTGTGGTCGCTCTTCGTCGGGGTTGCCGACCTCTCCGCGGCGGAGCTTTTCGGCGGCGGAGGGGAGTCGCTCCGGATACTCCTAACGAGCAGGGTCCCGAGGCTTGCCAGCATACTCGTGGCAGGCGGCAGCCTCGCGATTTCGGGGCTTATCATGCAGCGCATAACGCAAAACCGCTTCGTTTCGCCCACGACGGCGGGGACGATGGAGTGGTGCAGGCTCGGAGTGATGGCCGCCATAATTTTCTTTCCGGACGCGCCGGCGCTTCTGAGGGTTGGAAGCGCCTTTGCGGTGTCGCTCGTCGGGACTTCCGTGTTTCTCGCGTTCGCGTCTCGCATAAGGCGTTCGGATTCGGTTCTCGTGCCGCTCACGGGCATGATGCTCGGGGGTGTCGTAAACGCCGCGGCGACGTTTTTTGCGTACCAGTGCGACATCGTCCAAAACATTGCCTCCTGGCTCCAAGGGAATTTTTCGCTCGTGATATGCGGAAACTACGAGCTTCTGTACATTGGGATTCCGTTCATGGCCTTGGCGTACTTATACGCAGACCGCTTCACGATAGCCGGCATGGGGCGCGATACGTCGACTTCCCTCGGGCTCGACCATTCGGCGATAGTGCGCGCGGGGCTCGTGATAGTCTCGGTGGTGAGTTCCATAACAATCGTGGGGGTCGGAAACATTCCGTTCGTCGGGCTCGTCGTCCCGAACATAGTCTCCATATTCAGGGGGGATTCGGTAAGGGGGATGCTCTTCGACACCGCATGGCTTGGGGCGATTCTCGTGCTTTCGTGCGACATGCTCGGGAGGCTTCTGATAAGCCCGTACGAAATTCCGGTCGGGATAATTTTGAGCGTTGTCGGGGGCGCCGTGTTTTTGGCGCTCTTGCTCGGGGGGAGGCGGCATGGATAGCGCGCCGAACCGCCGCCGCAGTGCGTTTGCCTCCGCTTTCGCCGCGCTCGGGTTCGCGTTTCTTGCGCTCGCGCTCTATTACGCTCTCTCCGGGCTCTCAGCCGATACGTGGGATTACAGCCTTCCGCGCCGCATAAAAGTGCTGGCCGGCATATCGCTCGTTGCGGTGTCCGTCGGCATGTCTGCCGTCGTATTCCAGACTGTCGCCGCCAACCACATTCTCACTCCTGGCATAATGGGGCTAGACAGCCTCTACGTGTTTTTGCAGACGCTCGTCATATATTTTTGCGGGAGCGGCGGGCTCGGCGAGTTCGCGGGTCCGCCGCAGTTCGTCGCAACCGTCGCGCTGATGTCCGGAGCGTGCGCGCTCATATTCGTTCTCATGTTTCGGAGGCGGGACGGGAGCGTCTACCATGCGGTGCTCGTCGGCATAGTGTTCGGCATAGCTTTTGAGGGGATGTCGAAGTTCATGCAAGTCATAATCGACCCGAGCGAATTTTCCGTCCTCGAGGGCAGGATGTTTGCGAGCTTCAACCGCATAAACGTCGGGCTGCTCGGCATATCGGCCGCGGCGGTTGCGGCCGCCGCGCTGTGGATGCTTCCGGACTTCCGGAATCTCGACGCGCTGACGCTCGGGCGTTCGCAGTCGGTGGCGCTGGGGGTTGATTACAGGCGAGTGGTTTTGAAGTCGATAGTTGCGGTTGCCGTGCTCACCTCGGCTTCGACGGCTCTCGTGGGACCCGTGACCTTCCTGGGAATCATCGTTGCGAGCCTCGCGCGCTTTATTTTTCCGACATACCGACACGGAGTCCTCGTCCCGGGCGCGATACTCGCGGGGCTGTGCGTCCTGACCTTCGGAATGCTTGTGACGGAGAGGGTTTTGAATTTCGCGGTTCCCCTCGGTGTCGTCATAAACTTCGCCGGCGGAATCTATTTCATATATCTTATGCTCAAATACAGAAGCTTATGATAGTCTTGAAAAACATTTCAAAGAAATACCGCTCCTTCGCCGTTCTCGACGGCGTGAGCGCGTCGCTGCCCGAGGGGAAGATAACGGCATTCATCGGCGGCAACGGAGCGGGTAAGAGCACGGCGCTCAACATAATTAGCCGGCTGATTCCCGCGACCTCGGGAACCGTGGAAATAGACGGCGTCCCGCTCGGCGCGTGGAAGAGCCGAGAGCTCGCCAAGCGGCTTACCATTCTCTCCCAGAATCCGTTTACGCCCGCGCGCCTAACGGTGGAGGAGCTCGTGGAGTTCGGGAGGTTCCCGCATTGCAACGGGCGCCCGGGGGCGGAGGACCGAAGGATGGTCGAATTCGCCATGGAGTGCGCCGGCATAGCCGATTTGCGGAACCGCTTTCTTGACGAGCTGTCGGGAGGGCAGCGGCAGATAGCCCACATAGCGATGGCGGTCGCGCAGGACACCAAGTACATACTGCTCGACGAGCCGCTCAACAACCTCGACATGAACCGTGCGGCGAAAGTCATGAAACTCGTCAGGGCGCTCGCGAGAGAGAGGGGCAAGAGCGTAGTCATAGTAATCCACGACATCAACTTCGTTTCGTTTTACGCCGACTTCGTGGCTGCCTTCAAAAACGGGAAGCTGCTCTACTGCGGGCCGGCGGACGGGGCGATGTCCCCGCGGGTGTTGCGCGGCGTGTACGACATGGACATCGCCGTGGAGGAGCGCGGCGGCAAAAAGCTGTGCGTCTACTACGAATGAAAATTCGGAATTTTTGAGGACAAGCATATGAAAAATAAAATACTGGCGCTCTCGTCAATCGCGGCGTTTTTCGCCGCCTCCGCATTCGCCGCGGATTTCGCATCTGCGGCGCACCCCAAGGGGGAGGTGAAAATACCGCTCAATCCCGCGCGCGTGGCCGTTCTCGACTACGGCTCGCTCGACACCCTCGACGCCCTCGGCGTCAGGGCAAAACTGGCGCTGCCCAAGAAAAATCTTCCGTCGTATCTGGCGAAGTTCAAGGGCGGCGAATACGTCGACATCGGCGGCGTCAAGGAGTTCAACCTCGAGACGATAAACGCCTTCAAGCCCGATTTCATCATAATATCAGGCAGGCAGCAGGACTATTACGAAGAGCTCTCGGCAATAGCTCCGGTATATCTGGTAAACAGCGTCGCGAAAGACCAGCTCGCGGAGGGAGAAAAAAACATAAAGTTTTTCGGGAAAGTTTTCGGGCTTGAAAAGGAGGCAGGGAAGGCGGTAGCCGAAATAGGCGCGGCTGTGTCGAAGACGCGCGAAAAGGCCCAAAAATGCGGCATGAAGGCCCTCGTGCTGCTGACGAACGACGGCAAGATAAGCGCGTACGGTTCGGGCTCGCGCTTCGGGATAATCCACGACGCCCTCGGAATGCGGCAGGCGGATTCGCGCATAAAAGCCGGCATACACGGGCAGCTCGTGAACTACGAATACATCGCCGTCGCCAATCCCGACATAATATTCGTAGTCGACCGCTCCGCCGCAATAGGCGTCCGCACGAAGGGCGCGCGGCTTCTCGACAACGCTTTGGTGGCTAAGACCTCCGCCGCCAAAAACGGCCGCATAATTATGCTCGACCCCGAATGCTGGTACCTCTCCGGCGGCGGCATAGAATCGCTCAAAAAGATGGTTTCGGAGGTGGGCGCCGCCATATCCAGGTGACGCCGCAAAGCGGATTTCCAGGCGGCCGGTCTGCGGCGCGCGCCGGCCCGCCCGCGCCGCAAAAAGCGCAGGCGGGATATAAAAGTGTTGCCATTTTGCGCCTTCGCCGGATAACTTGTCCGGAAGTTTTTTTTGCATATGGAAATTGAAAGCCAGCTCGAAATATTCGCGCAGAACGCCGAGACTTTCATCGGCGCAGAAGATTTGAAGGAAAAGCTCGCCGCCGGCAGGAAGCTCAGGGTGAAGCTCGGAGTCGACCCGACGCGCCCCGACCTCACGTTCGGGCACATGGTGGTCTTCAACAAGATGAGGCAGTTTCAGGACCTCGGGCACCAGGCCGTTCTGATTATAGGCGACTACACCGCGTGCATCGGCGACCCGAGCGGCCGCTCCGCCCTGCGTCCGGTTCTCACCCCGGAGGAGGTGGAGGCAAACAGCCGCACATACCTCGAGCAGGCGTTCAAGGTTTTGGACGAGTCCCGCACGGAGGTGCACCGCAACAGAGAGTGGTTTTCAAAGATGTCGTTCGGAGACGCGCTGGAGCTCGCGCGCAAGATGACGGTGGCCAGAATGCTGGAGCGCGACGACTTCGCAAAGAGGTACGCCTCCAAGACGCCCGTTTCGATAGTGGAGTTCCTCTATCCGCTCGTGCAGGGGTACGACTCCGTGATGGTGGAGTCCGACGTGGAGCTTGGCGGCAGCGACCAGCTCTTCAACAACCTCGTCGGCCGCGACCTCCAGGGCCAGCGCGGGGCGGCGGGGCAGGCGGTGATAACCATGCCGCTGCTGGTGGGGCTCGACGGCGAGAAAAAAATGTCCAAGAGCTACAACAACTACATCGCATTCAACGACGACCCGCGCCAGATGTTCGGCAAGATAATGTCGGTAGGCGACGACACGATGTGGAAGTACTACCAATACCTTTTGCTCTATTCGCCCGAGCGGATTGCCGCCCTCAAATCGGGGCACCCGATGGCGGCGAAAAAGGAGCTTGCGCGGCTGATGGTCGAAAAGTTCGCCGGCGCGGAAATTGCGCGCGGAGAGCTCGAAAACTTCGAGAGGGTTTTCTCCAAAAACGAAATTCCCGAGACCATGCCGGAGTTCAAGTGGGCGGATGTTGCCGAATCCGGCGAGTGCAGGCTCGCCGACATCATGGCAAAGACCGGTTTCTTCCCGAGCAAAAAGGAGATTCGCAGGCTGATTGAGCAGGGCGCGGTGAAGGTCGATTCGCAGAGGGTGTCGGATCCGTTCGCGGCGCTCCGGCGGCCCGCGGATTCCGCCGTCGTCCAGGCGGGCAAGAGGACCTTTTTCAGGGTCAGGGCGTAGCGCGCCGGCAGCCGTATGGACGCAGCCCACGTCGAGGCTCTCGGCACCGAGAGGATATCGAAGCTCATCGTGCGCTATTCGATGCCCACGATGCTCTCGACCGTCGTGAACGCCTCCTACAATGTCGCCGACCGCATATTCGTGGGGCGCACTTGCGGCGAGGACGCGCTCGCGGCAATCACGGTGTGCTTTTCTCCGACACTTTTTCTGCTCGCGGTGGCCATGACGATCGGCCACGGCAGCGCCACTATGATTTCGATATGCCTCGGGGCGGGCAGGCGCGAGGCCGCCGAAAAGTTTCTGGGGCAGGCGGTGTTTCTGTTCGGAGTGTTTTACGCGGTCGTGGCGGCCGTCGCGCTCTCGTTCATGCCGCAAATATTGACGTTCTTCGGGGCGACCCCCAAAATCCTCCCCGACGCCTGCGCGTATTATTCAATAATCATAGGCGGTCTGATTTTCGACAAGATTTCCTTTGGTGTAAACAACCTCGTTCGCGCCGAGGGCAGGCCGGTCGTCGCAATGGCGACAATTCTCATCGGAGGGGCGACGAACGTGTTTCTCGACTGGCTGTTCCTCGTGAAGTGGAATTGGGGCGTGCGGGGCGCCGCAATAGCGACCGTCATAGCGCAGGCGTGCGCCTCCGCGTGGGTAATAGGGTATTATTTCAGCGGGAGGAACTTTTTGAAAATCCGCCTGCGCAACGTCCGCGCATTCCCGAGGCTTTTGAGGCAGATGGCGTCAGCGGGTTCGCCGTCCTTTATAATACAGGCGTTCGCGGCGCTCTCGGTTTCGGTGTTCGTGGTGCAAGCGCGCTCCTACGGGTCGGAGTCGGCGCTCGCGGTGATAGGCGTGTGCACAACGGTGACGACTTTTCTCTTCCTGCCGATAGTCGGGCTGAGCATGGGCGTGCAGCCGATAGTCGGCTACAACTGGGGCGCCAAAAACTTCAAAAGGGTTCGCCGCGCGTTCTCCCGCGCGCTGTGGGCAGCCACCGCCGTGTGCGCCGCCGGATTTGCGCTTGCGGAGCTCTTCCCGGGGGCGATATTCGAGTTGTTCCTCGGTTCAGACTCCCCGCTGCTCTCCACCGGAGAGGGCGCGCTGCGGCTCATGGTCGCGGGCATGGCGTTTATCGGCGCGAACATTGTGGCGTCGGGGTATTTCCAGGCCACCAAGCGCCCGGCGGTTTCCATATTCGTCACAACCCTCCGCCAGATAATATTCCTCGTGCCCGCCATGCTTCTGCTGCCGCGGATTTTGGGGCTCGACGGGCTGTGGGCGAGCTTCCCGATAGGCGACATAAGCGCGTTTTTTGCAACCCTGTTTTTCATCGTCCGCGAAATGCGCTCGCTGAGACGCAAAGTCGGGGAAGAGGAGGCGGCGCGGGCGCGATTTGCCTAATTCCGTTTTTTGCGCGCCGAAAAAACCTCCCGCGCGGCAAAAAGATATTGAAAAGCGCGCATTTTTGGAAATACTCGGCGCAATATGTTAAGAAGGACTTTCATAGCCGCTTTGCCGTCTTTCGTCGCGGCGGCGGCCCTCGGGCAGTCGCACATAGACGCCGGCACCGTCCAGACGGAGGCGGGGCGGCTCGGCGTGCCCGTGTATTCCGTCGCGATAACCTCTCCCGACGCTAATTTGGCGGCTCTGGCCAAGCGCGCGTTCGGCCTTCACGGGAGCTATAAAATAGTCCCGCGGCAGAGCGCCCAGTTCGTGTTCGATTTCTCCCGCGCGGGCGCCAATTCCGTAAGGATAGCGATTTCAAAGGGGCTTTCGTTCGAGAGCGTATGCGAGGGTTCAAGCGCGGTAGAGGCTCTCATGAAGGCTTGCGACGCCGCCGTTTTGCGCACGCTGCGCTCGCCAGGATTTTTCGCGGGCTCGATAGCGTTTTCATATTCGTCCGACAACTGGAATACTTCCGAAATATGCGTTTCGGATATCGTGTTCCAAAACGTGCGCATGATAACGCGCGACAAGTCTGACTCCCTCATGCCGCACTTTTCGCCCGACGGCAGGAGAATCCTCTATACCGGCTATTACAGGACGGGATTTATGGATTTGTACTCCATAGATTTGGCGAACAACACGCGGAAGGTGTTCGCGTCGTTCAAGGGCAGCAACACGGGAGGGTCGTTTTCTCCCGACGGCTCGAAAGTCGCCCTCATTTTGACCTCCAGCGGAAACGCGGAGGTGTGGATTGCCAACGCTTCGGGCGGGGGATTCAGGAGGCTAACCAATAACAAGGCAACCGAGAGCTCCCCGGGATTTTCCCCCGACGGCTCGAAAATCGTATTCGCAAGCGACGACATGGGCGGCCCCCAGATTTACACCATGCCGTCTTCCGGCGGAAAGATGCGGCGCGTCAACACCCGCATGAGCGGCTACTGCTCCGAGCCCTCATGGAACCCGCGCGACCCTAACAAAATCGCCTTCACCGCGGCGGTAGGCAGGGGCTTTCAGGTCGCCGTGTACGACTTCGCGTCCCGCTCGTCCAAATGGGTGAGTTCGGGCGAGAACACTTCGGGCGCGGTGTGGCTCAACGACGGCAGGCACCTGATATGCACAAAGTCAAGGGGCAAGGCCCGCAAGCTGTACGTCGTGGACACCGAAACCAACAGCCAGAAGCCCCTCCACACGTCGTCTTTCAACGCAAAGGAGGCGGACTTCGTGTACGCCCCGCGCCGATAAAAACAATCCGCCCGCTCCCAAAAATGAATCTCGTAACGCTCGACCTCGAAGGCGTGCTCATCCCCGAAATCTGGATAGCGTTCGCCGACGCCGCAGGAATCCCCGAACTGCGCAGAACCACCCGCGACGAGCCCGACTACGACAAGCTAATGCGCTACCGCCTGGGCATACTCGCCGAGCGCGGCGTGAAGCTCGCTGACATAAGCCGCGTCATATCGGGGCTCGAGCCCCTCGACGGCGCGCGGGAGTTCATGGACTGGCTGAAATCGAGGACGCGCGCGATAATTTTGTCCGACACGTTCGAGCAGTTCGCCGCGCCCCTCATGGCCAAACTCGGCTCTCCGACGCTATTCTGCCACGAGCTTGAAATCGCCTCCGGCGGCGCGGTCTCCGGATACCGCCTCAGAATGCCCGACCAGAAACGCAGGGCTGTCGAGGCCTTCCGTTCTCTCAACTTCGAGGTGATCTCCACCGGCGACTCATACAACGACCTTTCCATGCTGCGCGCCGCCGACCGCGCGGTGCTCTTCCGCCCCACCGACAAATTCGCGGCGGAAAATCCCGACCTCCCCGTCGCGCGCGACTACGCCGAATTGAGGGAGTTTTTTTCGCGCTATGTCGGCGAATGACTTTTTTATGAAATCCCAAAAGACAAACGGCAGATACGCCGCCCGCGGAGTTTCGGCGGGCAAGGAGGAAGTCCACGCGGCGGTCGACAGGCTCGACAGGGGGCTCTTCAAGGGAGCTTTTTGCAAAATCACGGAGGACTACCTCACGGGCTCGAAGACTCGCTGCAACGTTATACACTCGGACGGCAGCGGAACCAAGTCTATCATCGCCTACCTCCACTACAAGGAGACGGGCGACGCCTCGGTTTTCAGGGGCATATCCCAGGATTCGATTGTGATGAACATCGACGACCTGCTCTGCATAGGGGCGGCCGAGAGGATTCTAATATCCAACACCGTCAACCGCAACGCCCGCAATTTCGGCGGCGCGGCCCTCGCGGAGCTCATAAACGGAGCGGAGGATTTCATCGCGCGCCTGCGCTCCCTCGGCGTGAAAATCTATTCCGGAGGGGGCGAAACCGCCGATGTGGGCGACCTCACCGGAGCGGTAGTGGTGGATTCGTGCGCGGTGGCGGTCATGCGCCGCGACAGGGTGATATCGGGCGCCGGCATAAAGCCGGGGCTCGCGATAGTGGGGCTTTCATCGGCGGGCAGGGCAGCGTACGAGGACTTTGAAAACAGCGGAATCGGCTCAAACGGCCTGACGAGCGCTCGCCACGACATGCTGTGCCCGTACTACCGCGAAAGCTACCCCGAGACTTTCGACCCGAAAACCGACAAAAGCCTCGTATACTGCGGCCCGCACAGGCTCGACGACCCCCTCGAGGGCTCGAATATGACGGTGGGGCAGGCGCTTTTGTCGCCAACGCGGACTTACGCGCCCGTGATAATGAAAATCATGAAGAAGTGCCCGGGGCTCATAAAAGGGCTGGTGCATTGTTCGGGCGGCGGGCAGACCAAGTGCGTGCGCTTCGGCAGGGGCGTTCATTTCGTCAAGGACAACCTCATGGAAGTCCCCCCGATTTTCAGGGCAATACAGAAGGCGAGCGGCACTTCCGACAGGGAGATGTTCGAGGTCTACAATATGGGGCACCGCATGGAGGTCTACTGCAAGAAATCCGACGCGGCGAAGGTCGTGGAAATTTCGGAGTCTTTCGGAATCGCGGCCCAGGTGGTCGGGCGCACCGAAAAGTCGTCGCGCTCGGACGGCAAAAACCATGTGACGATAATGCGAGCGGGCGGGGCGATAGAGTACGGCCCGCGGGATTGACGCCTTGCGGGCGCGGCGCAAATCCGCCGCAAAATCCGGAAATTTCAAAAAAATAAAAAATGTTAAAAGCAGGCATAGTCGGGCTGCCCAATGTGGGCAAGAGCACCCTTTTCAACGCCCTCACGCGCAGCAGAAAGGCGGAGGCGGCGAATTATCCCTTTTGCACGATAGAGCCTAACGTCGGGGTCGTGGAGGTTCCGGACGACAGGCTCAAGCCCCTCGCGCAGATCGCAAAGACGAACGTCATAATACCCGCTGCGGTGGAGTTCGTCGACATCGCGGGCCTTGTCGCCGGCGCGAGCAGGGGCGAGGGGCTCGGCAACAAATTTTTGGCGAACATCAGGGAGGTCGACGCGATAGTGCACGTCGTCCGGTGCTTCGACGACGGCGACATTCTGCACAGCATGGGCAGCGTCGATCCCGTCCGCGATATAGAAGTCATAACGACCGAGCTGGTTTTGAGCGATATGCAGAGTTGCGAAAAGCAGCTCGAATCCAACTCCCGCAAAGCCAAGGGCATGGACAAGGAGGCCGTCAAGAACGTCGAGCTCTTGAAGCGGCTGATGGCGCACCTCGACGGGGGCAGGCCCGCCATTACGCTTCCGGACGTTTCGGAGGACGACCTCGCGCGGATAAAATCTTTCTTTCTCCTGACTTCAAAGCCCGTGATATACGCATGCAACGTCGCGGAGTCCGACATCGGCGACGGCGGGGCGTCCAACGGGTATGTCGCCAAAGTGCGCGAGTTCGCCAAGCTCTCCCACGGCGCGGATTCGTGCGTTATATGCGCGCGGCTCGAAGAGGAGCTTTCGTCGCTCGAGCCGGCGGAGGCAAAAGAGTACCTTGCGGAGCTCGGGGCGGCGGACAGCGGAGTTTCGGAGCTGATCAGGAAGACCTACGATTTGCTGGGGCTGGCCAGCTACTTTACCGCGGGCGAGAAGGAGGTCAGGGCGTGGACTTTCAAAAAGGGAATGACCGCCCCGCAGTGCGCGGGCGTTATCCACACCGACTTCGAGCGCGGGTTCATCAAGGCGGAAGTTGTCTCATACGGCGACCTCGTCGCGGCGGGCTCCGTGCACAAGGCGCGCGAGGCCGGCACATACAGGCTCGAGGGCAAAGACTACCTATTCAAAGACGGCGACGTGGCGCTGTTCAGGTTCAACGTCTGAGGCATGAAAATAGCCGCGCTGAAATTTTTCTACGCTCTGGCCTCGTCAAAGAGGCTCGCCGTGGGGCTGATGGTTTACGCGACTTTTCTGGTTTTCGTTGCGACGCTCGCGCAGAGGGAAATCGGGGTAGCCGCGGCGCAGGCCGAATACTTCGAGAGCTTTTTTTGCGTCGGTTCGCTCGGCCCGCTGAAATTCCCGCTCTTCGGCGGCGCGCTCGTCGGGCTTGCGGCGGTCGTCAACATTTTGGCGAGCGGCTGGCGGTACGTCAGCGGGGGACTTTTCGGCTTCGGCGCGTCGGTAGCGCACATGGCGCTCGTTCTCCTGATAGTCTCGGGCGCGTTGCAGTATTTTATGAGGGTTGAGGGCTCGCTCGTCCTGCGGGAGGGAATGTCGTCCGACACCATCGTGGTCGGCGCAAAAGAGGGCGCGGCGGGCGAGCCCGTCAAGCTTCCGTTCAGCGTTAAGCTCGCGGATTTTTCCGTCGAGCATTGGGATTCGAGCTCGACCCCGAAGAGCTTTTCGAGCAGGGTTGAATTTTCGCGCGGCGAAAACAGGTCGGAGCAGGTCGTGTCGATGAATTCCCCGGGCTCCTTCGGCGGCTGGACTTTCTACCAGATGTCGTACGGCGACGGCGGGAGGACGAGCGTGCTCGCCGCAGTCCGCAATCCGGCGCGGCTTCTGCCGTGGCTCGCGGTCGGGGCGACTTTTATAGGCATGGCGATAATGTTCCTGCCGAGGCTCTTTGAGAAAGGGAGGGGCGGGGATGAATAAGGCGGCGTTTTCATTCGGAGCATTGATTTCGATTTTCGTCGCGCTTTCGCCCCTCGCAGTGTGGCAGGCATTTCTCGGCGACCCCCTGTACGACTCGCTTTTCGGCCCGAGCTTCGGTTCCCTCCCCGTGCTGAAAGCGGGTAGGGTGATGCCCGTTTCGAGCGCGTCTGCGGACGTTCTGAAATCCATAAGCGGCAGCGCGACCGCAAGGGTCGGGGGCGGCAAGATTTCGTCATCCAAATGGCTCTGGACGCTGTCGGCTGACGCCGCGCGGCTCGCCGGAGAAAAGACGATGCGCACCGACAACAGGGATCTCCAGAAGATTCTCGGCGTATCGGGCAGATATTTTTCGTACGACGATTTGGCCAAAAATTACGCGAAAGTCGAGGAGGCCGCCTCCTCCGACGGCAATCCGCCCCTCGCCTCCGCCGCGGCGGAGGCGCTCGAAAAGGGGCTTGCGTACGCCGTGGCGGCAAACGCTTTTTCAGTAAAGGCCCCAGGGGAAAAATCGGCGGTCTCCGGCGTGGAAAACTGGCGGAAAGCGGTCGATGAGGCCGCCGCGGAACTCAAGGCCGCGCGCGGGGAAAAGCGCGAGCCCGACCCCGCCAAGCTCTCCCGCGCGAGCGCCATGCTCGAATACCTGCGCGGCGTAGCCGAATTCGAGGGAGCGTATCCCGACGCCGCCGTTAATTCCATCGCCTCTGGCTCGGGGTATTCAACCCCGACAAAGGAAATGCTTGATTTGAAGGCCTCCGAGCTCTCCAAGAGGCTTTTAAAAATTTACGCGCGCGCATGCGACGCCATCGCCGCCGGAGACTCGGATTCCGCCAAAAGCGCGCTGTCCGAGGCCGATGAAATCTTTTCCAAGTCGGGAGGATTGCAGCGGCTGAGGCTGAAAGTCGAAAATTTCGCGAACGCCCTGTCGCCGTTTTTCGGGGGATTCGTCCTCTATTTTTTCGCGCTCGCCGCTTTCGGGCTTTCGCAAATATTTTCCTCGCGCGGGGCTGCGCTGCGGACTGTCGGGACGGTGTTTATGGCGTTTGCGGCGTTCTTGCAGGTTCTGGGAATCGCCCTTAGAATGTACATACAAATGCGCCCGCCCGTGACGAACTTGTATTCGTCGCTGGTATTCGCCGGCGCGGTGGCGGCGGTTCTCGGAGCATACATATATTTCAGGAAAAAATACGTGTCGGCGGCGGTCGCCGCGTGCGCTTCGGGGCTGATGTCGCTTGTGGTCGCGATGAACCTGCCGTACAGCGGCGACACCATGGGCATGATGCGCGCCGTCCTGAACTCGAACTTCTGGCTGACCGCGCACGTCGTGACGATAATGGTCGGATATTGCGGAGTGTTTTTGGCGGGGTTTATGGCGCAGGCGAGGCTTGTGGCAAACGTCTTTTCGCGCGGAAATTTCGGGGCGATGACGGGAGATTCGGCGCGGACGGTGTTCGCCGTCCTCTGCTTTGCGCTGATGTTTACTTTTGCCGGAACGATGCTTGGCGGAATTTGGGCGGATATGAGTTGGGGCAGGTTTTGGGGGTGGGACCCCAAGGAGAACGGCGCGCTCATGACAGTCCTGTGGACGGCGGCGGCCATACACGCCAAGAGCATGAGGCTGTGCAGCGACCGCGCGTTTCTCGGGTTAGCCGTGTTCGGGAACATCGTGGCGGCGTGGGCGTGGTTCGGCGTAAACCTAATGGGGGTGGGGTTGCACGCGTACGGTTTCATAGAGGGCGGATGGTTTTGGTTTTTCGCCTTTGTGTGCAGCCAGCTGCTTACGCTGCCGCTCTGCCTTTACAAATTCAGCCCTCCTTCCGCGCCCGCCGCCGCGGCCGGCGAAAATAAAATTGTCGGAAAATAAGCTTGTCTTCGGCGCAGGAACCGCCATAACGGAGAAAATAAAAATGCGAGGTGTAGCTTAGCCTGGTAGAGCGCTACGTTCGGGACGTAGAGGCCGGAGGTTCGAATCCTCTCACCTCGATTTTCTTTAAGCCGCTTCCCCTACGGGGTTGCGGCTTTCTTGTGGGTGAATTTCAATATGTTAAAGTGAATTTAAACAGATTTGAAAAGAATTGAATTTGCACCGAATGAACGGAAAAAGCTTGTTTTTGGGGGAGAAAATTTGCGATAAATTTGCGATACATGAAGGTCGCAAGATACAGGATTAACGGCAAAGACGGTTATGTATGCTCGTATAAAGGATCCTTGGAAATTTTTGGAAATAACATTTTATTGTAAGGAAAAATTTAAATTTGAAAGTTAATATTTTTTATGGCAATCCCAATCGGGCGGCGAGGGCGTTGGCGCGGGTGGAGATCGCTTGTCGGGCTTTTTCGATTTCGGCTTTGCGGGCGGCTATGTTTTCATTGGCTATTTTTGAGAGGTCGGAGAGGTTGTAGAGAAAGGCGTCTTCTATTTCGCCGCAATCTTCCTCTATGTTGCGCGGAACCGCGAGGTCTATCAAAAAAACCGGCCTGCCGCCTCTCTTTTTACACGCGGCCTCTATGTCGGCCTTTTTTAACAGAGGCTCTCGCGAAAGGCTTGCGCAGAGGACGATGTCGAATTTTTCAATGTTTTCCTTAGCCGCCGCAAAGTCCGCCGACCGGCAGCCGATTTTCTCGGCGAGCGCATCGGCGTTCGCGCGCGTGCGGCTGCATACGAGCATGTTTGACGCCCCGCGCACATAGAGGGCGTCGGCTACGAGTTTGCCAACCTCACCGGAGCCCATCAGCAGAATTTTGGCCTTTGAAATGTTTTCAAATATCCGCAGGGCGAGCTCCGCGCAGACGCTGCCGACGCTTATTTTGCCGCGGCCTATTTCCGTGTTCGTGCGCACCCATTTGGCGCAGTGGATCGCCTTTTGGAAGAGGGCGTTCAGCGTTGGCCCGCAGTGTCCGAGCCCTCTTGCCCTCTCGTACGCCGCCTTGACCTGCCCGAGGATTTCCGTCTCGCCGGTCATCTGGGATTTCAGCCCCGAGGCCACGGCGAAGAGGTGGCTTATCGCCTCCGCGTTTTTTTTCACGGAGCAGATTTTTTTGAAGTCCTCCGCGTCCGCCCCGTAAAGCGACTCGAACACCGCGTCCGCGAGTCCGTCGGAAGCGGCGGAAAAGTAGATTTCCACGCGGTTGCACGTGCTGAGCGCCAGCGCCTCCGAGACGCCCCCGATTTGCAGGATTCCGCTTTCGGCGAATGAGCACGCCGCCTGCGGCATTCCGAACCTGCCGAGAATTTCAGGCCCGGCGGTCTCATGGGATATCCCCGCGGCGTAAAGGCTGTTTGCGATAGGCGCCATTTTCCCCGAAAGCTATCCCAGCGCCAGCTCCCTCATCGCCGCGCAGAACTCGAGGAGCTTGTCGGACGCCCCCGGGAATTTGCCGAGCGCCTTTTCTGCGAGGCCTATGCGCCTTTCCATTTCCTCCGCGCAGATTTTTTCCACTCCGGAGGATTTCATCATCCCAATTATCTCTTCGGGGTTTTGGGATGAAAGGTTTTTTGCAAAGCCGTCGGCGCGCTCCGAGTCCATGGTTTCAAAGAGCGCGATGAGCGGAAAAGTCTGCTTGCCGGAGACGAGATCCGTGCCGAGCGTTTTCCCCGCGTCCTTTTCCGACATAAACCAGTCGCACAGGTCGTCGTAAATCTGGTAGGCGATGCCGAGGTGTTTCCCTGCCTCTTCGGCGGCGGCGATCCACCCGTCGAGCCCCGCTACGGACTTCGCCCCGAGCGCGCACGCGAGCGAAAAGAGCGCGGCTGTCTTGCCGAAAGCTATCTCGTAGTACCTCTCGCGCGTGACCCGCACTGATTTGTCGGCGAGCGTCTGGCGGATTTCGCCCTCGCATATCGTCTTTACGCATAGCGCCGTGCGGCGCGACGTGTCGACGTCGTTTTCCTCTACCGCAAGCTCCATCGTGTGCGCGAAGATCGCGTCTCCGAGCAGTATGGCGGTTTTCGCCCCGTACTTTTTGTTCGCGGTCTCGGCGTTGCGCCTGATTTGCGCCCCGTCGATAACGTCGTCGTGTATGAGCGTCGAAAGGTGCGTGAGCTCCACTATCGCGGCGCGGCGTATCAGCGATTCCCCCTTTTCGGGCGCGGCGTGGGCTGCGGCGAACACGAGTATCGGGCGTATGAATTTGCCGCGCGGGGCTATCGCTTCCCTTGCTGCGCAGCGCACCTCTTTTTCAAAAGTCCCCGCCTGCGCCGTCAGAAAGTCCCCGAACTCGCGGAAAAGCGCGCTCATTTGTCCGGAAATTTTCTCGAACGGGTTTGGGCTGTGCTTATAGTTGTTCACCGTTTTCAGATTGTCCCGCGCATGGTTTTTCGCAATTAAAAAATGTTTCCGGCGGAATTTTTGCGGTTTCCCCCGCCTCCGCCGATCCGCAAGCGCCGCCCCCCGCGCCCGCTTCGAGCTTCCTTTTGAGGGCGAGCTGCCCGCAAGCGGCGTCGATTTCCGAGCCCTTTTCGCGCCTGAGCGTGTGCGAGACGCCCTTTTCGGCGAGGATCTTCGCGAAGGCCGCCCTCCGCGCGGCGTCGCTGCGCCTCCACGGCAGGGATTCCACCCTGTTGTAGGGTATGAGGTTTACGTGCGCGTGCAGGGTTCTGGCGATTTTTGCGAGCTCCCGCGCCTGAGCGAAGGAGTCGTTGACATTTTCTATCATTATGTATTCGAGCGTGATCATGCGCCCGCATTTTTCCGAAAACTTTTTTGCGGCGGCTACGAGCCGCGCGAGCGGATATTTTTTATTTATGGGCATTATTTGCGAGCGCACTTCGTCGGTCGCCCCGTGGAGGCTTATCGCGAGCCTGTACGGGAATCCCGTTTCCGCGAGCTTCTCCAGCCTGTCGGCGATTCCGCATGTCGACACCGTTATGCGCCGCGCCCCGAAGCCGAATTTTTCGGGGGAGTTGAATACCGCCAGCGCCGCGGAGAGGTTGTCGAAGTTCGCGAGCGGCTCTCCCATTCCCATAACCACTATGTTTTCAAATTCAAATTTCGCCTCCGCCCTTCCGGACGTCAGGATTTTCCTCTCCACAAATGGCAGGGCCTGGGCGACTATCTCGCCTGCGGTCAGGTTGCGGACGAACCCGCGCATCGCCGACGCGCAAAACCTGCACCCGCACGCGCAGCCCACCTGCGTGCTGACGCAGAGCGTCTTTCTGGTTTTGCCGTCCTCGGCGGGGGCTTTGAGCAGCACGCATTCCACGAAATTGCCGTCGGGCAGGGCGAACAGGTATTTTTTTGTCTCGTCCCCAGCCTTTCGGTCCCCGACGAGCTTTGCGGGCTCGAAGTCAAACCTCTCCCCGAGAAATCCGGCGAGCTTTGCCGGCAGGGCGGGAAAGGCTTTGGGGGCGAAAATTTTCTTGGAGTATACGCAGTCGAACACCTGTTTTGCGCGGAATTTCTCGAACCCCGCCGCGGCGAGCTCGGAGGCGAGCTCCTCGCGGGAGAGCGCGTAGAATGGAATCCTGCCCGCGGGCATGCCGGCGTCCGCCTTACAGGTTTTCGTTGGATATCGGGCGCCAGGTGTCCCTGTCGAGCGACCTGTTTTCGTCGCTGACGCGCTTTAAATAGGAATCGGCGCTTTTGGTGTCTCCGGATATCACCGAGCCTATGGGGGTTCTTCTTGCGTCGTCCCTGACGTTTTCGGCGGTCGAGCACGCGGCGCAGAGCACCGCGCAGGCCGCGCCTATCAGCGCGAGTGTGGGATTTTTCATCGTGTTTTGCGTTTGCGTTTTGTTTGCGGCTTGAAGCTATTTTTTCGACTTTCTGGTGCGGGCGAGCTCCCGCATGTCGACGGCGATGTCGTCCGCTTCGAATATCTCCGAGCCCAGCAGGTGCTCGAAAATGTCCTCGAGAGTCACGACGCCCGTGAGGGAGGCGAATTCGTCCACCACTATCCCCATCTGCTGGTGCCTTTTGATGAGCTGGCGCATCACCGAGAGCGCGGAGCCGTTTTCGGGCACGAATATCGGCGCCTGCATGAAGTCGGAAATTTTGGTCTCGCCCTTGTCGCCAGCCACCGCCGTGAGTATATCGCGGCGGCGGACTATGCCGACTATGTTGTCTATGGTGTCGGAGTAGACCGGAATTCTCGAAAAATTGAGGTTTGGGTTTTCGCTGAAAACCCGCTCGACCGTCATGTCCTTGTCGAGAGCCATCACGACGGTGCGGGGGGTCATGATTTCGGAAATCGCGACGTCGTCGAGCGACAGGGAATTTGCGATGAGGTCGCGCTCCTGGGGCGTTATCAGCCCGTCTTTTTGGCCCTTTTCGGCGAGCAGTATTATCTCGTCGTCGCCGGTGTCGCGCAGGCGCCCCGCGTCGCCGCCGCTTCCGGAGAGCTTTCCCGCGAGCTTTGAGAGGGGGGAAACGGCGTAGGCGAGCCAGTCGAACGGCCTGCGTAGGCGCAGCCGCAGCGACGGGCGGAAAAACGGGGCGAGAATTCCGGGCAGGATTTCGGCAAACGCGGCAAACGCGAGCGCCATTGCCGCAGAAAAAACGCAAACCGCGCCGGGCCCCGCCCCGAAGAGCGCCGCGAACTGCGCCCCCGCCGCAGCGGAGCCGAATACGGCGACGGCCGCGCGGAGAATTGAGGCGGCCCCCGCCGTTTCGGGAGCCGGCGCCGAAATTTTTTCAAGCCCCTCCCCGCCGCTTCCGGATTTGCGCCTTGCCGCGCCAGTTTCCGCGGGCGCGGCGCCGGCAGCCGATTCAGCCGCGCGGCATAGCGCGGCGAAAGCGAGCGTCAGGAAAACCGTTGCAGCCAAATATGCCATTTGCCCCCCAGTAGAATTTTTTTTCCGGCGGATTTCAATTCTTTTATTTGAGCGGGCGGACTACGCTTCGGGGTCCGCGCACCATTTCGCGTAGCTCTCCGAGGCGTCCGCCAGCGACGCTATTATCTGCGGGCATTCGTATGGGTGTATTTCGGCGAGCCTGCGCGCGGCGGCGTCGAGCTTTTCGGGCGAAGTCTTTATGGATACCGGAAATTCCTCGGCGCATTCCGTTTTCCCCCTCCACTTGTAAATCGAAGCAATGGGCGATTCTATTTGGGCGCAGGCGGCGAGTTTCTCGAATACGAGAGTTTCGGCTATGAGTTTCGCCGATTCGCGGCTTGCCGCAGTGGTGCGTATTATTGCGATTTTGCCTTGCATATGCGTTTCCCCGAAAAGCTCAAAATTATGTTGACTATTCGGCAAATTCCCCCAAACATCTGTTTCAATCCAAAGGGGACGGCACTTATATCCGACGGGGGCGGTTGGGGGCAAGACTAATTTTTGCCGCGCACTTTCGTTTCCGCCGTTCGGCGTTTTCCTCTTTGCGCTTTTTAACAACAATATTAAAAGGAATAAAAATATGCTAAATCGCAGAAACTTCTTAAAAGGCGCCGCCATGGCGGGCGGTCTAATGATTCTTCCTTCGTGGAGCATCGCCAAGACTCCTGGGCCGAATTCCAAGCTTCGCCTGGCTCTCGTAGGCTGCGGCGGGCAGGGCAGGGCGGCCATCGCGCGCCTCAAGGATTGCCCGCTCGTCGAATTCGTGGCGTTCTGCGATGTTGACGACAACATGGCGGCCAAGACCTACAAGGAGTATCCGACCGTCCCCCGTTTCCGCGACTACCGCGTGATGCTCGACAAGATGGACAAGCAGATCGACGCCGTCACCGTCGCGACCCCCGACCACATGCACTATCCCATAGCGGCGTGGGCGATCGCCAAGGGCAAGCATGTATTCTGCGAAAAGCCCCTCACCCGCACTATTTGGGAGGCCAACGAGCTCAAAAATCTCGCCGCCAAGGCTGGCGTCATAACCCAGATGGGCAACCAGGGCCACACCAACGAGGGCTGGCGCCTCATAAGGGAATGGTACGACGCCGGCGTCATCGGCGAAATCGAGGACATCTACATTTGGACGAACCGCCCGATTTGGCCGCAGGGAGACTTGAAAATGCCCAAGGGGCAGCCCGTGCCCTCGACGCTCGACTACAAAGTCTGGCTCGGCGTGGCGCCCTACCAGCCCTATTCCAAGAGCTTCGTGCCCTTCAACTGGCGCGGTCTCCGCAATTACGGCACGGGGGCTGCGGGCGACATGGCCTGCCACTTCCTCGACGTCCCGTATTCGGCTTTCGACCTCGGCTATCCGATGAGCATCGTCGCCAACTCGACCCCGTTCAACGATTACAGCTGGCCGTCGCAGGCTTCGAGCGTCATGACTTTCGTCAACAAGCGCGGCGTGGGCGACCGCATACGCCTGCACTGGTACGACGGCGGCCGCAGGCCGAAGGAAATCAAGAGGGTCGATCCCGAATTCCTAAAGCCCGACCCGAAGAATCCCTGGAACCGCGCCAACTGCACATTCATCGTTGGCACCAAGGAAACCGTCTACACCAACGAGTACGGCGGCGAAACCTACATTTATCCCCGCCCGAGGATGAAGGAAATCGCCAAGAGCGGCGCGCTGCCCAAGAAGACCATCGCGCGTTCGACGGCCCCCGGAAACCCGCACTTGGAATGGGTGAAGGCGTGCCTGGAAGGCAAGCAGCCGATGGGCAACTTCAATTACGCCGCCCCCTTCACGGAAATGGCTCTGCTCGGCATGGTGGCCATTCTCTTCCCCGAAAAGGAGCTGACTTACAAGCCTTCTACGATGAGCTTCGTAAACTGCCCCGAAGCGGACAAGTACGTGAAGTCCCTCTATGCGTACAACAAGGAGTTCCTCCCGTCGAAGATAAGGCTCTGATTCGGAGCGTTTGGCGATCCCCGCGGGCGGGCGTCTGTCCGCCTTGCGGAAGGGGTTTTTGGAGCCAATCCGAAAATTTCCAAAATTTGGGCGAAGCGCGACGCTTCGCCCTTTTTTTTTGCCCGGATTTTTTATGGAGTGGCGGCGGCGCGCTCCAAATGCGGTCTTGCGCGCTTGGGGCGCGCAAAATTCCCTTTCGCCGCTTCGCTCCGCTTTTTCGGGGAAAGCCCGCGCGCCGTGTTTTCTTCGCGGATTTTCGCCCGCCGCGGCACATTTTTGAATATTTTTTGGGGAGCAAAAAATTTTATTGATTTTGGCGCGGACACAAATAAAGTAGAAGCCTTTTAATTCAATGACTTCTTGCCGGTTCGTTTGGACCGGCGGGGAGTCGCTATATCGGAATTTTTACATAACCATAGCAAAATGAAGCAGATAAATCTAAACTCAACCATCAGGAATCAAATAGGCGGCAATTCCGCGAAACGCTATCGCAAAAGCGGCCAAATCCCCGCCGTAATTTACGGCGAAAGCGGGGAAAAGAACCTCCTGATAGAAGAAAAGAGCCTCGTTGCGGCCTTGAAACAGGTCGCTGGTAAGGCGGTTCTCATAGAATTGGCATTCTCCGACGGCACGGAATCCCGCTACGCGATGATAAAGGATACCGCCCGCAACCCCCTCACGGGCGCCGTCGAACACGTTGACTTTATCGAAGTCGTCAGGGGCAAGCCCATGCACGCCGTTCTCCCGCTCCACTTCTCCGGAGAGGCATACGGCGTCAAGAACGAAAACGGCGTCCTCGAAATCCACGAGCACGAAGTCCGCGTAAAGTGCCGTCCCCGCGACCTCCCCGAAATGATCGAAATCGACGTTTCCGAGCTCAAGGTCGGCGAAGCAATACACCTCAAAGACGTCAAGGCGCCCGAGGGGGTTGAGTTTGAATCTGACCTCGAGGACGTGCTCTGCACCTGCAATCTCGTAAAGGAAGAGCCCGAAGAAGAGCCGGCCGCCGCCCCCGCCGAAGGCGAAGCCGCCGCTCCCGCCGCGGACGCCGCAGCCAAAGAGGCGGCCCCCGCGAAGAAGTAATTTCAGGGCGCCCGGGCGCCCGCGTTCTTTAAAAGGCAAACATGTCCGTCAATTTAGCCGTGGGGCTCGGCAACTCCGAGGCCCGATACGCCCTGACGCGCCACAATGCGGGCGCGCTCGCCCTCGAGCGGCTCGCGAAGTCGTGCGGGGTGGAATGCATGCGCTTCGACAAGTACGCAAACGCCTATTTGGCGAAGGGGAGCATAGCCGGAAAGCCGCTTGCCTTCGCTTTTGCGGAGGGGTATATGAACGAAAGCGGCAGAGGGCTTGCGAGAATCCTGAAACGGCTGAAAGCAGACATCTCCTCTGTCGCGGTGATATACGACGACATCACCATAGGCGTCGGCAGGATGAAGCTTTCAAGGGGCGGGTCGTCGGGCGGCCATAACGGCGTCGCCGACATAATGGAATTTTGCGGAAATTCGTTCGTCCGCGTCCGCATAGGCGTCGGCGCCAAGGCGGACAAGCGGATGGATTTGGCGGACCATGTCCTCGGGAAGCTTTCCGAGGCCGACCTTGCGGCGATATCGGCCCTTCCGGTTCGCGAATGTTTTTCGCTGCTCCTTTCCAAAGGGCTGGAGGCCGCTCAGAACGAAATAAACCGCAGGGCGGAACCCCGCCCGCGCGAATCCGGCGGAGGCTGCGGGGGCGCTTGAAAGCTCCGGCGGTTTTTCCGAGCAGCCGCGGCGCGCTTCCGAAGGCGGAAACAGAAAACAATTTAAACAAACCTAAAATATGAATACCAAGAAGTACAAAGCAACGTTCATTCTCGATACGAGAGGCTATACCGAGCCCGTAGAAACCCTTATCGAAAAGATAAAGTCCGTGGTGGAATCCTGCGGCTGCAAAATCGAATCGGTTGAGAACCTCGGGCAGAAGGCTTTCGCCCGCGTCACGGACCGCAATTTTCCGGCGGGCATCTACGTGGACGTAAACTACGAGGGGGATTCTTCCTCGAACGCCCTCATAAAGGAAAAGTTCCGCCTCGACAAGACGGTGGACCGCATCCTCGTTCTCGCGCAGTAACTCTCAATTTCCCAAAGCGATGTCCTCTTTCAACAAAGTCATCCTGATGGGGAACTTCACCCGCGACCCCGAACTGAGGCAGACCCAGAGCGGAACGAGCGTGTGCCGTTTCTCCATTGCCGTGAACCGCTCCTACAATTCGCAGGACGGCTCGACCCGCGACGAAACTTGTTTTGTTGAAGTGGATTCCTTCGGCAGAACAGCGGAAAACATCGCAAAGTTCTTCTCCAAGGGCAGGCCGATTCTCATCGAGGGAAGGCTCCGCCAGGATTCGTGGGAAGACAAGCAGACCGGCCAGAAGCGCACCAAGCTTCTCGTGGTTCTCGAACGCTTCGAGTTTGTCGGCTCCCGCGACCAGCAGGGCGGCGGATATGGCGGCGGCGGGTACGACGGCGGGGACTATTCGTCCTCCTCTCCGGCTCCGCGCCAGCCGCGGCACCAGCCCCAGCAGCGCAGCGAAGATCTCGAGGACGACGACGTTCCGTTCTGATTTCTCCGCCGAAAACAACCCTCTTGCAATTAAAAACAACACACAATCATGGCTACAACCAAAGTACTAATAGTAAAGCCCGTCGAAAATCTGGGCGGCGAAGGCGAACAGGTCGCCGTCAAGGCGGGATACGCCCGCAATTATCTCTTCCCCAAGAAGATTGCGATACCCGTAAACAAGGCCAACAAAAAGCAGATTGAAGCCCTTATAAAGGCCCGCGAGCTCCGCGAGGCCAGGGAACTCGAAAACGCCCAGTCTCTCGCCAAGGTTTTGGCGGACATGTCCATAGCGTTCGCGGTAAAGACCGGCGAGGGCGGCAAGCTCTTCGGCTCCGTCACGGCCGCCGACCTGCTCGCCAAGATCGCCGAGGGCGGCGTGGAGCTTCCCAAGAAGGCGATACACCTCGCAGCCCCCGTCAAGGAGCTCGGCAGGCACACCGCCCAGATAAAGCTCCACCACGACGTCAAAGTGGACTTCGCGTTTGAGGTCGTCTCGGAAAATCCGATAGAGGATTCCCCCGCCGAAGAAGACAAAAAGTAATCCTTTCCGTATCGGGCTCCGATGGAGGAAAGTTTTATGCCAAAGAAAACCGCGGGTCGCCGTAAGGGCGGCGCCGCGGCTTTTCAATCCGACGAGCGGACCGCCGTTTTGGGGCGGGATCTGCCGCATAATACCGACGCCGAGGAGGGCGTTCTCGCGAGCATCCTGCGCGACACTTCAAGCGACGTCATAACCGCCTGTATATCCTCAAAAATCCGCGAGGACTACTTTTTCAAGCCGGCCCACCGAATCATGTATTCGGCGATGCTGGCGCTCTACAACCAGAAGCGCGAAATCGACGAAATCGTGCTCGCAGAGTACCTGAATTCCCGCAACGCGCTCTCCGACGTCGGCGGAGTCGTGGAGATTAGCAGAATCGCGGGCCGAATAGAGACCCCCGCCCATTTTCAGGAGTGGCTGGGCATCATCCGCGAAAAGTACTTTTTGCGCACCCTTATCCGCGCGTGCTACGACGCCATTGAGGGCGCGTACCAGAACGAGGGCGGCATAGACTATTTCATAGAGGGGGTTGAGGAAAAAATCCTCGGCATTTCGCAGGACAGGGTGGGGGACACCGTGCGGAAGGCCGACGAACCCGACCAGGTCGACGCCGCCGTCGCGCGCATAAACTCCCTCATAAAAAACAAAGGGCAGATGATGGGCGTGCCCACGGGCTTCACGCAGCTCGACGAGCTCATGGGCGGCCTGCACCCGAACGAAATGATAGTAATCGCGGGGCGCCCGGGCACGGGCAAAACCTCGATCGCCCTGAATATAGCCGAGCGCGCGCTGTTTGGCGTCAACCCCGTGCCGACTCTCATATTTTCCCTCGAGATGCTCGCCGAGCAGCTCCACCAGCGCATAATAGCCTCCCGCGCGCGCATAGACCAGCACGCCCTCAGCCGCGGAATGCTCAAAAAGGAGTCCATAGCCGACATCAACGCCACTGCAAAGGAGCTCAAAAACGCCCCGCTCTGGATAGACGACACCGCAGGCATATCAATTCTCGAAATGCGCGCCAAGGCCCGGCGCCTCAACCAGCAGCTCGGCGGAAAGCTCGGGCTCGTTGTGGTGGACTACCTCCAGCTCTTGCGCGGCAGCGACCCGAACCTCCCGAGAGAGCAGGAGGTGGCTGAAATTTCGCGCGGAATGAAGGCGATGTCGAAAGAGCTCCGCGCTCCGGTGATAGTGCTCGCGCAGCTCAACCGCGACTCCGAAAAGGAGACCCGCGCCCCGCGCGCGAGCGACCTTCGCGAATCCGGCTCCATAGAGCAGGACGCCGACGCCATTTTACTATTGAGTAGGCAGAGAAAATCTGCCAGTGATGACGAAGCCACTTCAAACTCGCAATGGCTGATTCGGGCGGAGCTGGCAAAGCAGCGAAACGGCCCCACGGGGGTCGCGACCTTGCTTTTCAACAGAAACTACACCCGCTACGAGAACTATTCCCTCAGAGACGATGTCAATATTTAGAAGATTTTACACTTTCGCGGGGCGCCGCGCTCATGCGTCGCGCCGCGTCTGGGCGGGGATCGCGGCGCTTTTTGCGGCCTCAGCCGCTTCGGTTTGCGCGCAGCAGGGCGCGTTTGCCGGCTTCGGAGCCGCAGGCGGCATTCCGGACGAGCAGCGCACCGTAAACAATGTCAACGTCAATGTAGAGGGCAAGCAGAGCGTCTCCAAGGAGGCGGTATACGCCCACATTCGCCTGCGCAAGGGCATGAAATTCGACCAGCGCGCCCTCGACCAGTCCATACGCTCGATATACTCCACCGGCCTCTACGATTTCGTTGACGCGAAGAGGAGCGTCGATTCCGCCGGCAACCTCGACATAGATTTCACCGTAATTCCCAAGTACAGGGTTTCGCAGGTGGCGTTCAGCGGGAACAGCACCTTTTCGGGCGCGAGGCTTCAAAAGGAAATAGACACTTACGCGGGCTCGCCGCTCAGCGAAGTCGGCGTCAAGCGCGACGCCGACAAAATCAAGGCCTACTACCAGAAGAAGGGCTATTCGCTAGCGAAAGTATCCTATTCCATCGAGCGCAACGATGAGGAGGGCGCGGGCGCCGTGATTTTTGAAATCGACGAGGGCGGCGACATAGAAATCCAGAACATAATTTTCAAGGGCGACCCGCGCGTCGAAAAGCAGTACGGCTTCTGGGGGAAGATAGGCCGCTTTCTCTTCGGCGAGGATTCCAAGGATTTCGACTCAGTGGATTTGCTCTCGGAGATGAAGACCGACACGTGGATTCCGATAATATCGCACCTCACCGACAACGGCAGGTTCAAGGAGGACGAATTTCAGGCGGACATCGAAAAGCTGCGCAAATTCTACCGCGACCACGGGTATCTCGACGTCGAGATAGACGATTCCAAAATAAAATTTGAATTTCCCGACGCAGACTCGCCGGGCGACATGGACATCGTGATAGACATCGTGCCCAACCACCAGTACAAGGTAGGCAAGGTTTCGTTCAAGGGCAATACGATAAAGGGCTTTTCCGACGAGGAGCTGATGAAGTTCGTGGACTATTTCGACCTCACGGAAGGCAATGTGTTTTCGCCCTCGCAGGTGGACAAGCTCATAGAGCAGATACGCGAGTACTACGGGCAGTACGGGTATGTTGACACCATAGTGAGGGTTTTGCGCCGCCCGAACGTCAAGACCGGCGACATCGACATCGTAATCGACGTCATCGAGAGCAAGATGTTCTACCTCGAATCCATAAACATTCAGGGCAACAGCAAGACCAAGAGCGAGGTCATAATAAGGGAGCTCGCGCTTGAGCCCGGCGAGGTCTTCGACCTTCACAGGATGAAAATCTCCGAAAACCGCCTCAAAGAGACCCGCTTTTTCGACGAGGTCACTTTGTCGCCCGAGGAGACAAATATACCCCAGCGCAAAAACCTGAAAATCGCGGTCAAGGAGGGGCGCACCGGCAACCTCACTTTCGGCGCGGGTTTCAGCACCGTCGAGAGCCTTGTGGCCACCGTCGAAATAACTCAGGGCAATTTTGACTACTCCAACTACAAGAGCTACTTCCAGGGCGCGGGCCAGAAGTTCCGAATCCGCGGCACGATAGGCTTGGAGTCCAACCAGATAATAATAAGCTTTGAAGAGCCGTGGGTTTTCAACCGCGAGCTCGCCTACGGCATAGACTTGTACCGCACCGATTCGGACTACTATTCGGACTATTATTCCGAAATGCGCCTCGGCGTCACCAACTTCCTGCGCAAGCGCATATACGAACAGATCGAGGCGAGGCTCGCGTACAAGCTCGAGCTCGTGGACATTTACAATGTCGACCGGAGAATCCGCGGCAACGTCATACCCGAAAGCGACATCGGCACGCGCTCCATATCGCAGGTCAGCCTCTCGTTCCTGCGCGACACCCGCGACAGCTACATGGTTCCCACGCGCGGCACGAGGCTCGAGCTCATTCAGGACATCGCCGGCGGCCCGCTCATGGGGCAGACAAACCTCTACCGCATAGAGGCGCGCGCGGGCTGGTGGGTTCCCACTTTCGATTTCGGCAAGCAGGTGTTTTCCATCGTCGGCAGGACGGGGTCGGTGCAGGGGTACGGCGGCAAGGAAGTTCCGTACTTCGAGAGGTTCTTCCTCGGCGGCGGCTACAATATGCGCGGCTTCAAGTACAGGAAAGTCGGCAAGCTCGACCCGACGACGGAAGAGCCGCTCGGCGGCAACACTTTCGCGTTCGCGTCCGCGGAGTATTCCATAGAGCTCTTCAATCCCGTGAGGTTCGCGGTATTCTACGACGTAGGCTTTGTCAACAGCGACTCGTGGGATTGGGACCCCTCCGACTATTGTTCCGACTTCGGCGTCGGCTTCCGCGTCCTGCTCATGGGGGCCCCCATGAGAATAGACCTCGGCTTCCCCCTCAAAGCCGGCGACCACAACGACGACGGAATGCAGTTCAATTTTTCTTTCGGAACCGTGTTTTAGAAAAAACCTGAAATTTGTCTGAACATTTCTTCCGAAATTTCGACTAATAGACAAAATAACCAAAAATATGAAAAAAGTATCGATTATTCTCGCCGGCATATTCGCCGCAACAATGCTCCACGCCGCGACCAATATTTACGTCGTCAACATGAGCGAAGTGTACTCCAACTACTACAAGGCAAAGGAGGCCGCCGCGCAGATAAAGACTTCCGTAGACGCGACGAACGCCGAGCTCGAAAAGATGAACAAGGAGCGCCAGGATTTGATGAAGAAAATCCAGGATGTCCAGACGAAGGCGCAGAATCCCGCGCTCGCGGAGGACGCCAAGCGCAAGATAGTCGAAACCGAGGCCCAGCCGCTTCTCGTGCAAATCCGCCAGATCGAGCAGAACATGGAGAACATGCGCCGCACTACCGCGCAGAAGCTTCAGGAAAACGCCGCCGGAATCCGCAAAGTCCACATGCAGGAAATTTCGGAAATCATAAAGACCGTCGCGAAGGAAAAGAACGCCGACTTTATTGTGGAAAAGAGCGTCTGCTATTTCTCCAAGCCCGAAGTCGACATCACGCAGGACGTGATAAAGGCGGTCAACGCCACGGCTCCCGCGGCGAAGTGATTGCCTCCGCTCTCCGAAAGCCCGCGCCGCGGGCTTTCGCCGTCTCGGGCGGGAGCGGCTATGCGGGCGGCTCTCTTTCGGATGGAGCTGCCCGCGCGGCGGGGCGGCGTTTTCGCCTCCTTTGCCGGGCGGGCAAGACCTTTGAACTTGCGCCGCCTATTGCTTTTCCGGCATCCGCCGCGCCCTTGAATTTTTCGGCGCCGCTCCGATTTTTCTCCGCCCGCGCGTTTTGCGGCGTGCCGTCCGTCTTTGCTTTCCGCCTCACCGAATGAAAAAATACGCAAATATTGCAATAGACATAGCCGCCTCGGCAATAATTCCGGGGTTCGGCCTTTTTTTGCAGAAGAGGTGGGGCGAGGCCGCGGCGTTTTTCCTTTCGTCCGTGCTCGCGTTTTTGATAATGGCGCCCGCGGCGTACTTCATATGGATTTGCGGAATCTACTATACCGCGCGCGGGGCTCCGGAAAATCCGCATGTCCGGTAGTTCGGCGTTCCCGTCCGGCCGCGTCCTGCGGCGCGCTGGGCGCTTCTTTTTTGTTGCAGGGGGCGGATAATTGATATTGTTTTTTTCTTATGGAATTTCAGGACGGCACATCGTTCATAAAGACGCAAAATCTCGTAAAGCAGTATGGCAGGCGGCGGGTCGTCAAGGGCGTTAACATGGAGTTGCGCGCGGGCGAAATCGTGGGGTTGTTGGGCCCCAACGGCGCCGGAAAGACGACGAGCTTTTACATGATTGTGGGCCTCGTGCCAGCCACTGAGGGCAAGGTGTTTCTCGACGGCGCGGACATCACGGAGGTTCCGATGTACAAGCGGGCCCGCATGGGAATAGGCTATCTGCCGCAGGAGGCGTCGGTTTTCAGGAAGCTCACCGTGCGCCAGAACATACTCGCGGTTGCCGAATACCTTCCGATACCGAAGGGCGAACTCAAAGATTTCGTGCAGTCGATGCTCGAGGAGCTCAACCTCAGCCACCTTGCCGACCAGCCGGCGTTCACCCTCTCGGGCGGCGAGCGCAGGAGGCTCGAAATCACGCGCGCTCTCACCGCGCGCCCGAAGTTCCTGCTGATGGACGAGCCTTTCAGCGGCGTGGACCCCATAAGCGTCGCGGAGGTGCAGGATATCATCAGGGGGTTGAAATCCAAGAATATCGGCGTCTTGATAACCGACCACAACGTGCGCGAAACCCTGAGCATAGTGGACCGCGCCTATCTGATACACGACGGCAAGGTGCTCTGCGAGGGAACGAGCGATTTCCTCGTGAACGACGAGCAGAGCCGCAAATTTTATTTGGGCGAAAACTTTTCAATGTAGCCCGCCCGCAGGAGAACGCCAAAATGTCCATTCGAGGCAACAGCATAAAAGTGGTGGAGGAAATCTCCGTCAGAAAGTTTTTCGACTTCTTCAAGGATTCTATCGACCTCGAGCTCATTTCCGGTTCCGACGGTTTCGACAGGATGATACTGGAGCCCACCATCAACCGTCCGGCCCTCGCCATCACCGGCTATTACAAGAATTTCGCGTCCAGCCGCATCCAGCTCTTCGGCGCGGGAGAAATGGCGTATATGCGCGATTTGCCCGACGACCGCCAGTCCGCCGTGATGGAGGAAATGATCGCCCACGAAATACCGTGCATAGTGATTTCCCGCAACCTTGCGCCCACCAAGCCGATGCTCGACGCCGTGCGCCGCCACAGGATACCGCTCATGCGCACGCGCATGAAGTCCAAGGAGTTTTCGGCGGAAGTCCTCGTGCGGCTCGACAGAATGTTTGCTCCGAGGATGTCGCTGCACGGCACGCTGCTCGACATCAAGGGAATCGGTACCCTCATCCGCGGCGACAGCGGAATCGGCAAGAGCGAGTGCGCGCTCGCGCTCATAGACCACGGGCATTCGCTCGTCGCCGACGACCTCGTTTACTGCCAGAAAATCAGCGACGAAATAGTTCTCGGCAAGGGCAACGAGCTCAACCGCGGATACATGGAGTGCCGCGGAATCGGCATAATAAACGTCGCCGAGCTTTTCGGCATACGCTGCGTCAGGCTCGAGAAGTCCATAGACATGATAGTCACGTTCGTCGAGTGGCAGCCTGGGGTTGTCGAAGACAGGACGGGGCTCGACAAAAATTATTTCGACGTGCTCGGGGTGCAGATTCCCCATTTTATAATACCCGTGCGCCCCGGGCGCGACATGGCGCGCCTCGTGGAGGTAGCCGCGATGGTCCAGGCCCTGCGCCAGATGGGGCACGACGGCGCGAAGGCCTTTAACGACAGGCTGATCGCACACATGAAATCCGAAATGGAAAAGTAGACTTTTGCAATGCCTAAACTGCCTTTGTCCAAAAGCGGACTGAAACTCAAAAAACTCCTTGAAGAGAGGGTTGCGTTTCTCGACGGCGCGATGGGCACGCTCATCCAGCGCGAGAAGCTCGCGGAATCCGAATTCCGCCGCGGCCTTCCGGAGCTCGAATCAAACGCCCTGCCGCAGCTGGGGAACAACGACATACTGAACCTCACGCGCCCAGACGTAATCGCGAAAATCAACCGCGCGTACTACGAGGCGGGCTCCGACATAGTGACTACCGGAACTTTCGGGGCGAACCTTTTGGTGCAGTCCGAATACGGGAACGGCGAGGAGCTCGTGCGCCGCATGAACGCCCGCGCCGTAGAAATCGCGCGGGAGGAAGCCGGCAGAGCCTCCGCAAAATTCGGGGGCAAGCCGCTGTTTGTCGCGGGCTCGATAGGGCCGATGAACAAGTCCGCGAGCATATCCTCCGACGTCGAGGACCCCGCCGCGCGCGCCGTGGATTTCGACTCGCTCGCGGCGGCTTACACCCCCCAGATGGAAGCTTTGTACGACGCGGGTGTCGACCTCTTTCTGATAGAGACCTCTTTTGACACGCTCAATGTCAAGGCCGCAATATACGCGTATCTGACGCTCTGCGAAAAGTGGGGCGAGCGCCCGCCCGTCGGAATCAGCATGACGGTTTCCGACGCCTCGGGGAGGATTTTGAGCGGCCAGACGATAGCCGCGTTTTACGCCTCGGTGCGCCACGCCGACCCCCTCTTTGTGGGGCTCAACTGCGCGCTCGGCGCGGACAAAATGCGCCCGTATGTCGAGGAGTTCGACAGGATTGCGGAGTGCTTCACGCACTGTTACCCCAACGCGGGGCTTCCGAACCCGTTTTCGGAATCCGGGTACGACGAGTCCCCCGAGGACACCGCTTCAAAGCTTGCGGCCTACGCGCGCGAGGGGCTGGTGAACGTGTTCGGCGGGTGCTGCGGCACGACTCCCGCGCACATAGAGGCGATAGTCCGCGAGTGCGGCAAATTCGCCCCGCGCAAGCCGCGCCCGCGCTCCCGCGATTTGGTTTTGGCGGGGCTCGAGCCATTCGCCATGCCAGAGCGCGGCGCGCCATTCGCCTTTGTGGGCGAGCGCACTAATGTCATGGGCTCTCTCGCCTTCCGCAAGATGGTAAAGGAGGGCAGGTTTTCCGACGCCCTATCCGTCGCGCGCGGGCAGGTGGAAAACGGCGCGAATCTGATAGACGTGAATTTCGACGAGGGAATGCTCGATTCCGCGGCGTGCATGAGGCGTTTTCTCAACCTCATAGGCTCGGAGCCCGAAATCGCGCGGGTGGGTACGATGATAGATTCGTCCGACTGGAACACGATAGTTGCGGGTCTCAAATGCGTGCAGGGAAAGCCCGTCGTGAACTCCATAAGCCTGAAAGCAGGCGAGGGGGAATTTTTGGCGCATGCGGCGGAAATCCGCAAGTTCGGCGCGGCTGCGGTCGTAATGGCATTCGACGAGCAGGGGCAGGCAACGACGCTGGAAAGGCGCGTCGGGATATGCCAAAGGGCGTACCGCCTGCTCGTCGAAAAGGCGGATTTCAATCCGGAGGACATAATTTTCGACGCCAACGTCCTGACCGTGGCTACGGGAATGCCCGAGCACAACTCCTACGGGGCGGACTTCATAGAGGCCGTCCGCCGGATAAAGGCCTCATGCCCTCTCGCGCGGACGAGCGCGGGGGTCAGCAACATAAGCTTTGCGCTGCGCGGCAACAATGCCGTTAGGGAGGCGATGCACAGCGTTTTCCTCTACCACGCGCGCGCGGCTGGCCTTGACATGGGGATAGTCAACGCCGGAATGCTCGCGCCATACGACGACATCGAGCCCCGCCTGCGCAGCGCCGTCGAGGATGTGATTTTAAATTCCGATCCCGGGGCTACGGAGAGGCTTCTGGAAATCGCGGGCGACTACAAAAAGGACGCCGCCGGAGGCAGGCGGGAGCATTCCGACTGGGATTCGCTCTCATGGGACGACAGGCTGCTGCGCATATTCCTCAAAGGCGAGGAGGAAAGGGCGGAGGAGGTGGCAATGCACTTTTACGGCGAGCTCAAAGACGCGCTCGCGGTGATTGAAAAGCCGCTGATGTCCGCCATGCGCAGGGTAGGCGAGCTGTTCGGGGCGGGCAAAATGTTCCTGCCGCAGGTCGTCAAGAGCGCGCGCGTGATGAAGCGCGCTGTCGCCGCCCTCGAGCCCTACATGCCCAAAGGGGCGTCGGCAACGGGCCCGAAAGTTGTTCTGGCCACCGTCAAGGGAGACGTTCACGACATCGGCAAAAACATCGTTTCCGTGGTGCTTTCCTGCAACGGCTTCCGCGTTGAGGATCTCGGGGTGATGGTCGAGCCGGAGCGCATAGTCGAGGCCGCGCGCGGCGCCGCGGTGGTAGGGCTGAGCGGCCTGATAACTCCGTCCCTCGACGAGATGGCGCGCGTCGTTCAAATGCTTGAGCGCGAGGGGCTGCGCGTGCCCGTTATGGTCGGCGGCGCCACCACGAGCGACCTTCACGCGGCGGTGAAGCTCGCGCCGCTCTATTCCGGCGCGGTCGTGCGCGTCGAGGACGCCGGTTTGTCGGCGGGCGTGTGCTCGTCTTTGGCATCTGCGGCGTCAAAGAAGATTTTCGAGGCGGAGGTCGCGGCGAAGTACGGCAAAATCCGCGCCGAATTTGAAAAAGAGTCCGCGGAACGCGCGGAAAAGGGAAAGCTTCTGCCGTATTCGGAGGCCGTCTCAAAGCCTTTCAAATGCGCTTTCGCGGGCGCCGAAAAAATGCCGGAACTCGGCGCCGGAACGGTTTCGGCGGACTTTAAAAACCTCGATATGCCCTGGCACATGTATTTGCGCGCATGGAATGTCGGCGGCGCCAAGCTCCCCGTCGACGGCGGCAGGGCGGACGGTCTCGACGGGTTTTTCAGGGACACTTTCGAGATGCTCGGGCGCATTGGCGAAATAGCCCGCCCGAAAATCAGATACGCCTTGTATGCGGCGGAGTCCGAGGGCGACGACATAGCTCTGTTCGACGGCGCCGGCGGCTGGGTCGAAACCCTGCGCTTCATGCGCTCGCAGGTGCCGGATTCGCGCGGGAACTGCTTGTGCCTTTCCGACTATGTCCCGCCCGCGGGATCGGGCGTTCGTTCGTTTGCGGGCATGTACATAGCCACTGTCGGGCGCGAGGCGGAGGATTTCTGTCGCTGGCTCAAAGATTCCGGAGACGACTACGCATATATGACCGCCCGCACGATTTGCGACATGGCCGCCGAAGCCCTTTCGTCTTTCGCGCAGTCGGAGATATTTTCGCCAGTTTTCGAGAGGGCGTTTCCTCCGCATGGCGGCGGGTGCGGCTGCCCGGCGTGCGCGGCGGCAGCCTCCCGCAGGCAGCCCGGCGTCCGACCGGCGGTCGGCTACCCGTCGTATCCGGACCATTCCGAGAAGGCGAAGTTCAAGAGGCTTCTCGACTCGGTCGAAACTGTCGGCGTCGACTTCACCGAAAACTTTATGATGACGCCCGTGTCGAGCGTTTGCGCGGTGTGGATTCCGAATCCCTCGGCGAAATATTTTACGGCGGAGATCGGCTTCGACCAGCTCGGAGAGTACGCCCGCCGCAAGGGTTGCGCTCCGGAAAAAATCCTGAAATACCTTTCGATAAAGCCCAGATGACCGAGAGCGAGAGGGAGATTTACGGCGAGGTCCCGCGCCCGAAAAAGGCGCGGAGCAATCCTGCCATATTCGTTGGCATGGTGTTGCTCTTCATAATGGGGGTCGCGTTCATCTATTCCGCGCAAAGCTACAATATCGACGAAATTCCCCTGCCGCGCCAGTTTTGGTTCAAGCAGATAATATTTTTCGCCTTTGCGGGTCTGCCGGTCTATTTCGCCGTGTCGCGCGTCGACTACCGCGTGTTTTCCGCTTACGCTCCGGTTGTATACGGGTTTTCTATATTGCTCCTCGTGCCGCTCGCGCTAAAAGAATGTTTCGGCATTCCCATTCCCTTTGTAGAAAGCCGCTACAACGCGACGCGCTGGATAGATCTGGGCGCGATTTCAATCCAGCCCTCGGAAATCGCCAAAATCGGAACATGCATTATGGCGGCCGCCCTCTTTGCCGAAACGAAATCCTTAAAATTCAAAGGCAACGTAAAGTTCTGGATAAAACTCGGCGCGGTATTTTTTATTCCTATTTTGTTGATTTTTTTGCAGCCCGACTTAGGCTCGACTCTTGTATTTCTGCCAATGCTCTTTGCGATGTTGTATATTTCCACATTGCCCAAGCGGTTTTTCGCAATTCTCATGCTGCTCTTCGCCGGAGCGGCCGGACTTGTGTCCGCCGACATATGGAGATATAGCAACTTTTTGGGTGAAAACAACATCTCCGCGGAGGAGGCGGCTTCGCGCAATGCGTACGGCTCGGGCGCGGCCTTTGCGCTCCCCATGAAAGACTACCAGCGCAACAGAATTTTGGCGTTCATTGCGCCGGATGTTGTGGATCCCAGGGGGCTCGGGGTCAGCTGGAACCAGCGGCAGAGCCTCATTTCCGTGGGATCGGGCGGATTTGTCGGAAAGGGGTTTGCGGAGGGCACGCAGGCGAAGCTCGGGTACCTGCCTTCGAGCGTGGCGTACAACGACTTCATCTTCTCGGTTGTGGCAGAGGAGTCCGGATTTGTAGGCGCGGCGGCCGCCATACTCCTGATGGCAGTTGTCATCATATTCGGCTGCCTGCTTTCGGCGCAGCTCTCCCGAGACAAATTCGGGCAATTTTTATGCATCGGAATATCGGCCATTCTGATGACGCACAGTTTTATAAACGTGGGCATGACTGTCGGCGTAATGCCGATTACCGGCGTGCCCCTGCCAATGATGAGTTACGGCGGAACTTTCGTATTGACGTGTTGCATGCTCTTGGGTCTGGTTCAAAGCGTTTACCGGCACAGGAGGGCTTACTCATAATTCCGAAAGTTTCGCCAAAAATTAAAGCGAAACAATGAAACAAGAAAACACCGACTACAAAATCGACGATTTGACTAAAAAGCCACCGGAGGAAGTCGTGGAGCCGATTTCCGAGGAGACCCTCAATCTCGAAGCCAAGATGCGCGCCAAAAAGCGCCCGCTTCTCGAAAAGATAATAAAAATGCTCAAGCGCGAGGACGAGCCCTATCGGGAGATCGTCATAAACGTCGAGCCTTTCGAAAAGCGCGTTGCGTTGCTCGCCGACGGCGTTATGCAGAAGTTTGAAATTGAGCGCCCCGGCGACGAGAGCATGGTGGGCGCGATTTTCAAGGGCAAAATCCAAAATCTCGAGCCCGGGTTGAAAGCCGCGTTTGTGGACATAGGCCAGCCCAAAAACGCTTTCCTCCATTACTGGGACATCTTCCCGTCCACCACCGACAGCGCCTCCTACGAAATCGTGCGCGAAAACCGCAGCAAGGAGCAGAAAAAAAACGCCCAGAAATTTTCCGCCAAGGACATACCCGAAAAATTCCCCATCGGCACCGAAATAATCGTCCAGATAACCAAGACGCAAATCGGCACAAAGGGCCCGAGAATCACGACGAACATCGCGATTCCCGGCAGGTACCTCGTGCTGATGCCCTATGGCGGCCAGTGCGGGATTTCGCGCAAGATAGAGGACAGAAAGGAGCGCGACAGAATAAAGAAAATTTTGCGCTCCATGAAAATCCCCGAGGGCATGGGCGTGATAGTCCGCACCGCGGGGCAGGGCAAGCGCTGGACGTATTTTGTGCGCGACCTGCACATTTTGCTCAACATCTGGAAGCAGATACAGCAGCGCATAGAGTCCGCGCCCGCCCCCGCGATGATATACAAGGAGCCCGACCTTATCGAGCGCACCGTCCGCGACTTCCTCACCGAGCAGACCGACAGGATTCTCATCGACAGCCGCGCCGAGTACGAGCGCATTCTCGGCTCCGTCTCTGAAATTTCCCGCCGCGCCAGGGGCAAGATCCAGCTCTTCAAGGAAAACATCCCGATCTTCGAGCGCTACAACATCGAGCGGCAGATAGCCCAGACTTTCCAGAGGAGGGTTCCGTTGCCGTCCGGCGGGGAAATTGTCATAGACGAGACGGAGGCGCTGGTTGCAATCGACGTCAACACGGGCTCCCACAAGGGCAAGGACGCCGACGGAAAGGATTTTATTTTGCAGGCGAACCTCGAAGCCGTCACGGAGGCCGCGCGCCAGGTCAGGCTCCGCAACCTCGGCGGGCTCGTCATAATAGACACCATCGACATGAAAAGCCGCAAGGACAGGCAGGCTGTCTACAAGCGGCTCAAAGACGAGATGGAAAAGGACAAGGCCAAGAGCCAGGTTTTGCCGATCTCGCAGCTTGGCATAATTCAGATGACGCGCCAGCGCCACGCGCAGAGCAATTCGAGCGGCATATATGTAGCCTGCCCGTATTGCGGCGGCAAGGGCATAGTCAAGAGCGCGCGCACGATGAGCGGCGAAATCCAGCGCAAGATAGTCGCCACCTGCCGCAACTTGCGCGAAAGCGCCGGCGCGCAGAAGGAGATCGGGCTGCTGATAATGCTGCATCCGGAGAATCTCCAGCGCCTACAGAACGAGGATTACGAATATTTGCTCAACCTCGAAAAGCAGTACAACGTAAAGCTCACTTTCCGCGCCGACCCGTCGTACCACGTGGAAAACTTCCGCGTAGTCCCCTCAGAAAAATAGGCGGCGGCGCGGCGAGCGCCTCTAAGATTAAAATTGGAGGGGCGCGCCGCCGGCGAAAACGCCGCGGCGCCGTTTCCGCAAATGCGGCGGACGCCTGATGGCGGTTGTTTCGCAATGGGGAGACTATTCCCGCGATGCCGGCAAAAAAACGAACCTCCCGAGGGGGTTCGTTTTTTTCGTTTTGGACATGGCGGCGCGCCGCGAAGCCGCCGTAAACACCCGCTGGTCCAATGGCGACCGCGATCGGCGCTTGCAAAACTTAAAAAGCGTCCATAGTTTGAAGCGCGATTGTTTTAAATGTTTTAATTTATTAGTTATTATAATGTTATTGTTCGTGTTGTGCCGTATAATTTAGATATTTATAAAAAATTTGTGGTTTTACGGAAGATTTTTCATCGGTTAACGAATAAATAAATAAAGACCTATATTAAAACTGCCAGTAAATAAAAATTAAATCACAAGTGAGTATGACGTATATAAGATATAAGAACAAATATTTGTGTGTTGAGACTCAAAGAAGGGTTTTGAAAAGGATCGCATGTCTATTGCGGAAAATGCTGAATGTGGAAATATCGAAAGATGATTTTAGTGAATAGAAAATAGATTATTTAATTATATATTAATATTATGAAAAAGTACACTAATATAAATAAAATTGTGTTTTTTATAATGGGACTGTGTTTCTCAATTATTTCTTTTGCTCAAAGCGGAAAATACGATTCTTCTTTTCATCCATCAAGTATAAATGGCGACATTAGAACATTGGCAGTTGGTCCAGATGGTTCTATTTATGTCGGCGGTTTTTTCGGAACTATTGATGGTAAGGTCGCCCAAAACCTTGCGAGTTTTTCATCCGATGGAAAGTTTAAACAATTCTTTGACGTCGGAACAGGCCCAACAAATACAGTACAATCAATTTCAGTTTGCAATTCAGAAATAATTGTGACAGGAAAATTCCAAAGAATAAAACAGATAAACTACAGTCGCGTAGCTATTTTTGACTCGCATGGAAAATTATTAGTTAATAGTGTAGGCGCGAGGGGCGGCGCAAATAATGATGTCTATGCAACATGCACAAATAGCGGTAACATAGGTTATTATCTCGGAGGCAAGTTTACAAGTTATAATGGAAAAGATAGAGGAAAATTTGTTTCTATAACATCGTCAGGCGAAATAAATGACGCATTTAATCCAGATTTTAGTGTCAGTGGAGAAGTTTATGCCATTTGTAATTTGAGAGGTTCTTTGTATATAGGAGGAATGTTTGGAGGAGCTGCAACTGATAAAAGAAATAAAGTCCCATCCAAAAGTATTGTGCGTGTTAGTTCCAACGGATATAGTATTGATAGAAAATTCTCGAAAAATGGTCCTATGAATGGGAAGATTTATAAGATTTTAGAGACGGAAAACGGTTTATTGGTTGTAGGTTCTTTTTCTCAATATTCGTCGGACGGGATAGGAAACATTAAGGTTCCGGCAATTGTAAAAATATCAAAATATGACGGTGTTCTCGATAAAACATTTAATTTGAAACCGATGGATATTATCGGAAAAGTCACAGATGTACTTGTGCATCCTAAAGACGGAAAAATTGTTATAGTAGGCACATTTACAAGAGTACACAACAAAACTTGCAATCGTATAGCAAGATTAAATCCCGATGGGTCGTTGGACACTACATTTGATTCTACTATTGGCGCCGACGGCAATATTGCAACTATCGCATTATCAGATGATGGAAACCTTATAATAGGCGGAGATTTTAATACTTATGACAATGTAAAATGCGACGGTTTTGCAAAGGTAATATATTAGAAGTCTAAAATTAAAATCGGCGGCGTATATAAAATCGGAAAGGTTAGACAAGCGACTTTTGAACAGTAAATGTTTTCTTCGCCAAGAAAAACACTATGACAAACAAAGTATATATGTCTAACCTATGATGACGCGGGAATAATCAAGAAGATGAATAAAGCGTAAAAATACGCAAAGGTTTCCTTAAACGATACCGACTGTTTGCTTTAATCGATGAATATTGCGTCAAACTTTTTATGATTGCCATCGGGGTAAGCAAACTGGCGGCAATTTGTGCAAGCTTTTATATCTTCGTAAGTCACGCTGTAAGCGATATGGAATTTATACTAATAGGGTACAAATACGCATCAGAATACCCATCGAAACGCGGTAAGCCATTGTTTTGCGATTAAAAAACAGTAGTTTAAAAAATTTGGATTAGAGTGTATGTAGTTGGCAAGTGCGAAGTCTGCCTTTTGTATATAGTGTATTTTTGGCAATCTCCGGAAACGCGATAGCCCAGTTCAATCTCGGCATAGCCTATGCTGCGGGCAAAGGGGTAAAGCGGGATATGGGAGAGGCGTTCAAGTGGTGTTTCAAGGCGGTGTTTGCGTTTTTATCGAGCGCGGACAATGCGCAGGCTGCGGACAATTAACAAATTTCGCGGCAAATCCGCAGGTGAGGCGTCTGCCAAAATATGTGTTTTTGTAGTGCCGTTGCGGAATTTTTTGCGCAAAGACCATTTGGAAATCCGCCGGGCCGGCGCGGCATCGCCCGCTGTTTTCAAGATTATGGGCGGGAGAAACTTGGCTCGCGTCGCAATTCCCGCTCGAGCCGTTCTGCGCGCTCATATCCGGATTACAGAGTTTTGCGGCGTATAGTGATTACGTCGGTCCATTTTGGGCTTATAACGGTGGAGGTTGCCGCGCCGATTTCGCCCGACGACGCCCTCCTGTTGAGGAGTTCGGAGAGCCGCCTTACCGCCATTCTGCCGACGAGCTCGTAGTTGCCGTCGAGCCCCACCCAGTCGGCGCTGTCCGTCGGGGAGTCTATCCGTATTATGTACAGATTTTTCGGCAGCCTTACCGCCTTGCTTTCAAGCCACTCGCCCGTTTGGTTTGAGAGCGAAAGTATTGAGTCGGGCTTGTACTTTTTAATCCACCTGTAAAAGATTTCCGCGTCCTTTTTAGCGCCCGCGACGTCGAGAAACGGGGGAATGCGCGCGCTTTCCGGCAGCATCAGCTGGGCGCGCAAAAACCCTCCGCTGAAACGCCCGTCCACGAGGTCGTCTATCGCGGAGTCGAGCACGAACCCGAGCCGTTTGGAGCCCTTTTCTATCGCTTTTTCCGCGGCGCGGCGGGCTATCAGGAACTTGTCTGCGGATATGAAGTCCACCATCGGGTTGTCGGTCTTTATTCCCGCGGACACGAATTTGAAGTCGCGCCAGATTTCGGAGAATCCGCCGGGGAGCGAGTCGTCGGAAGTGTGGCCGAGTATTACCCCGCCGCGTATCCCGCGCGCCTTCATTATTCCGTCGAGCTTGTGCGGGGTAAGCTTTCTGTCGTGCAACCAGACTTCGTAGAGCGCGTATCCGGCGTCCTGCGCCTCCGCCCTTATTCCGCTTATGTATTTTGCGAAGATCGGGTATTTTTCGGGGGCGGATTTGTCCTTGTTGGCGTTGATGAGCGCTATTGTCTCGCAGAATCCGTTTGCGCCGCGCATTCTTATGTTGGACATCACGCTTGAGAGCAGCGCGTCCTTTTGGTAGCCCATCTCGCAGGCGGCGTCAAGCACCCGCTTTTTGGTTTTGCTCGAAATGTTTTTTGCGCCTTTCAGCGCGAGGCTTACGCACACTTTCGATATCCCAAGCTTGTCGGCGATATCCTTCATGCTTACGCGTTTTTGTTTTTTTTGCGGAGCGCGGGATTTCATTTCTTTACGCATATTCAACGCTTTTTCGGAAAAATGCAACCGCGAATGCGGGCGGGGGGTTCCCAAAATGTTTCGGGGGCGAAAAATCCGGCTTGGAAAATTTTTCGGGATATGCCAAAAATTCAGGCGGAATGATAGAGTTTTTGAAGATAGAAAACCTCGCGCTGCTCGAGAAGGCGGAAATAGATTTCCGCGCGGGCTTCACGGCTGTCACCGGCGAGACGGGCGCGGGAAAGAGCGTGCTGCTCGGCGCGCTTTCGATGCTCGCGGGGGCGAAGGTTGGCAGGGAGGCCGTCGGCCCCCACGCCGACTGTTGCCGCGCGGAGGCGGTTTTGCGCTTCGGGGACTCGTCCAAAATAGACGCCCTGCTCGAGTCCGCCGGACTTCCGCCGTGCGAGGACGGAGCTTTGCTCATATCCCGCTCCGTGGGCGTTTCAAAGCCGTCGCGGGCGTTCGTGAACTCGTCGCCCGCGCCGCTTTCGTTCCTCGCGCGGCTCGGGGGGTACTGGATAGACTTCCACGGCCCGGGCGAGCCCCAGAAGCTCTTTTCCCGCAGGAGCCAGCTCGAGATGCTCGACACTTTCGCGGGCGACTCCGGAGAGATTGCGGAGTACATGCGCCTCTATTCCGAGCGCAGGGAGGCCTTGGCGCAGTTGGAGGAGCTTTCGCGGACGCGCAGCCTCGGCGCGGACGAGATAGAGTTTTTGCGATCTCGAATAGCTGCAATAGACGCGCTGGACCCTACGGAGGAGGGCATTGCGCAGCTCGAGGAGAAGTCGAAGCTCGCGGAGGCGGCAAGCGACATCGCGGAAAAATCCGCCGCCGCGGCAGGGGCGTTAGGCGGCGAGGGCGGCGCGCTCGAATCGGTTGCCGCCGCCGCCAAGCTCGCGGACGAAGTGGCGCGGCTTTGCCCGTCTTCCGCGCCGCTCGCCGAGCGGGTGAGGGCCGCGTCCGTCGAGCTTTCCGACATATCCTCCGAATACGAGGCCCTCGCGCGCTCCTCCGACATGGACGAGGCTGAAATAGAGGAAGTCCGCGCCAGAATGACCGACTGGCTCGGGTTGTGCCGCAAATACGGGAGGGGGGTGCCGCAAGTGCTCGCCGCGCGCGAAGAAATGGCGCGCAAAATAGAGACGCAGTCCGACGTCAAGGCGACGATCGCCGGTCTCGAGAAGCGCGCGGCGGATCTGCTCGCCGGGCTCTCTCCGGTCGCGGAAAAAATCTTCAGGCTGCGCTCGCGCGCGGCGCGCAAACTCGCGGAAGCCGCGTCAAAAACCCTTCTCGGGCTCGGCTTCAAAAACGCGCGCCTCGACATCGGGCTTGCGCGCCTGCCCGAGCCGTCGCCTGACTGCGGGAGCTCGTGCGAATTCTCGTTTTCCGCGAATCCCGGGCAGCCGCTTTTGCCGCTCGCGAAAATCGCGTCAAGCGGGGAGCTTGCGCGGGTTATGCTCGCGCTCAAAACGGCGCTGGCGGAGGCCGATTCGACGCCGATTCTCGTGTTCGACGAAGTCGACGCAAACGTGGGCGGCGAGGTAGGCGCGGAGGTCGGCAAGCAGCTCGCGCGGCTGTCGAAGCGCCACCAGGTATTTTGCGTGACGCACCTGCCGCAGGTGGCGGCGCGCGCGGACTCGCACTTCCTCGTCGAAAAGTCGCAGACGAAAACTTCGACGAGCGTCTCGATATCGAGGATAGACTCAGATGTTGGCCTGCGGGTTTCGGAGCTCGCGCGGATGCTCGGGGACAGAAATTCCGAGTCGGCGATAGCCCACGCCCAAAAGCTTCTCGATAAAAAATTTTGACACGCCCCGCCTTCGGGGAATTATATATTTTTCTTGATTTCGGCGCGCGCGCGCGACATCTGCCGCCGCCCGCGCGCGCCGCGCAACCCTTTATCTGAAATGGCAAAAGAATCCAAAAAGCGCGGACAGAAGCTCGGCGAAGTCGTCGGGCGCAGGCGGCCTGTGACAGGAACGATATTGCTGTTCGCGGCGTTCATACTTACCGTTTCGGCGCTCTCGTACGCGCCGAGCCAGGACATATTCTTCAAAGAATATTTCGAGTCCGCGCTCAACACGACCGAAATTTATACTGAAAACCTTTGCGGGAAATTCGGGGCGACTTTCACGCTTTTGGGGCTCGTGTGCTTCGGAGCGGCTGCGTACACGATTCCGATTTATCTCTTTTGGGCGGGCATTGTCTTCTGGCAGCGTCGCGCGCGCGGAATGTCGGCACTCGAGCTTCTCTGCACAGTCTGCGGGGTTTTGTTCTTCTCCGTCCTCTGCGCCGCGCTTCAAGGCGGCATAGGAGAATCGGGGGAATCGAGCGTATTCTGGCCGCGCGGCTGGGGAGGAAATTTTGGAACCGCCGTTTTCGACGGGCTGTTAAAGCCGTTTTTCGACGTGTTCGGAAGCGTGGCAATCGCGGGTTCGCTGTTTTTGTTTTGCGCGGTGGTGGTGTTTGTGGACAGCCCCGCCGAGGCGGCGTGCGAGCTCGCCGGAATGGCGAAGAAGTCGCCTTCGTTTTTTTGGAAAACCGCCAAAATTATATTTAGGGCGATAGCGTTTTTGCCGTCGCTGCTGTTCGCCCGCCGCAAGGCGCCTGTGGAAAATTCCGAGTCTCAGGTGCTGTCGGCGGCTTCCCGCCAGAGGCAGGCGCAACGGCAGAAGGCCGCTGTTCCGCCCGTTTCGGAAACCACCGTTCCCGAGCCCATTCCGCCGTTTCCCAAACCAAGCAGGGCGGAGGCTGCCGCCGCGGCTGACGTCGCGGACGAGGTGCTTTCGGGCTTGGAAGAGCCCGGCGCGCGAATGCCGTTATTCGGGAAAAAGGCGCGCTCCGCGGCGGAGGGCGAGCCCATCGTCGACTTTGCGGAGCGCTATGCGGAAGAAGACGATTTGGATATTGAACTCCGCGCGGAGCCCCGCGAACCGGACGGAGAAGATTTGGCCGGCGGTTTTGGAGCGGAGGGCGAGCCTCCCGCGGAAACTCCGCCGCCTTCAGCCGAGCCCGCTCCGCCGGACGGCCCTTCCGAAATAGATTTGAGCGGCGTGAAAGCCGCGCGCCCGCAAAAGCCCTCCAAGCCCGAAAGCCTGCGGGTAGAGGAGTTCAAGCCCGAAAAGTACGAGGCAAAGCTGCCCGCCAAAACGCGCGACGGATACGTATTCCCGTCCGTGGATTTGCTCGACAAGGCGGAGGACGAGCTTCAAGGCGGGCGCGAAAACTACGAGGAGCGCATGTCCGAAATCGTCGCGAAAATCGCCGACTTCGGAATATCCGTAAATCCCGTCAAGGCGTCGTCCGGCCCCGTTATCACGCGCTACGAGGTCCGCCCCGCCACGGGCGTCCGGCTCAACAGGATCGCGAGCCTCGAAGACGACATAGCGCTCGGAATCCGCGCCCAGAAAGTCCGCATCATCGCCCCGATCCCGGGGCAGGGAACCGTCGGCATCGAAGTCCCCAACAAGCACAGGAGCATGGTGCGTGTGCGCGACATCATAGAGTCGCGCGAATGGAACGAGAGCCGCGCGGAAATTCCCGTCGCCCTCGGCAAGGACATCACGGGAGTCCCCATCGTCCTCGACCTCGCAAAAATGCCCCACGCGCTGATTGCGGGCTCCACCGGCAGCGGCAAGAGCGTCTGCATAAACTCCATAGTTCTCTCCCTGCTTTTCAAGACTACTCCCGACGACTTGCGCTTCATAATGGTCGACCCGAAAGTCGTCGAAATGCAGATGTACAATTCCCTGCCGCACATGCTCATTCCCGTCGTCACCGATCCGAAAAAGGTTCCAGCCGCCCTCAAATGGCTGACTTCGGAAATGATGCGCCGCTACCGCATATTCAAGGAGACTAACGTGCGCAACATCGCGGGCTTCAACGCCAAAATCCTCAAGGACGCCCAGGCCGCGCAGCTCGCCGAGGAAAGCGACGCAGCCATGACCCCAGAAGAGCGCACGGCGCTCGCCTCTCCGGCGGGCGAATCGCCCGATTCGGACGGCGACGGGTTCGAAATTCCCAAGAAAAAGCTCCCCTACATAGTATGCATAATAGACGAGCTCGCCGACCTCATGATGGTCGCGGGCAAAGAGGTGGAAGGCTCGATAGCGCGCCTTACGCAGCTCGCGCGGGCAGCCGGCATACATCTTATCGTCGCAACGCAGCGCCCCTCGCGCGATGTCATCACCGGCCTCATAAAATCCAACCTGCCCACGCGAATCGCCTTTAAAGTGGCTTCGCAAATCGACAGCCGCACCATTCTCGACCACAAGGGCGCCGAAACCCTCATCGGCTACGGCGACATGCTCTACATCAATAACGGCTCGTCGGAAATGGTGAGGGCGCAGGGCGCCTATATGTCCGACGAAGAGATTGCGCGCGTCGTCGAGGCGCTCAAAGTCAACGGAGAGCCCGACTACGCCGAGGATGTCCAACAGCAGATCGAGAGCGCCGGCGAAGAGGACGAGGATTCCGAGGGCGGCGAAGAGGGCGACGACCCGATGTTCGCCAAGGCCGTCGCCGTCGTAAAATCCAACAAAAAGGCGAGTACCTCCCTTTTGCAGCGCAAGCTCGGCATCGGTTACGGGCGCGCCGCAAGAATCATCGACGAAATGGAGGAGCGCGGCATGATCGGCCCGGATAACGGCCCCGGGAATCCCCGCGAAATCTATATCTGATTTGGCGAATGCTTTCGGCGCGGGGCTGCGTTAAGAAAGCCTTTAAAACCGCTCGCGCATGTTTAATGCGCCACGCGAGGGAGTATTCAGGGAATAGTGGGGATAGCCCTATTGCAAAGCAATGGGCGTAAGGGGCTACGCCCCCTTCAATGGCTGGCGGTCCGTGCCGCCCTCCCTCGCTCTTCATCCAAAAGCATTGCGCCAAATCGGGGAAGCTGGGGTTTTTCGGAACGAACTTCGGAAGTATTAGCGAACCTCTTATGGGAGGCTCGTTTTTTGTTGGGAACGGGGAGGGGATAGAAGCATTGGCGAAGCCAATCTTCGTAAGAGGCGTTAGCCCCTTCAATGGAAGCGGCACTGCCGCCCCCTTCAATGGCTGGCGGCCCTGCCGTCCAAAAGTGAGTATCCGTTTTCTTGCGCACTTTTATGGCGGCCCCGCCGCTAAAAGTACATTGCGGACAGTATTGCGGCGATGAATGCCGCCAAAGATAGCGCGACGGTTGCGAGTTTCTTTTTTCTCAGTTTTTTGGCGAAGCGGCGCATGTCGCCCCTTCCTCCGGCGCTCCGGTAGTCGGAGTAGAGCATGTCGGTCTGTGCGAGGAAGAGCGCGGCGAATTTGTATGCGAAGAAAATTCCGATTGCCGCAAAAAATGCGGAAGCTATAAGGGTGTCCATAATATTTTGACAGCGTTTTAGGTTGGCTGGCCCGCGCTTTTATGTGCGCAGAAATGCGGTCTCCGGAAAAACTTTCATTTTTCGGAGACCGCATGAGTGCCT
>OLGD01000753.1_pt1 | contig 58870 bp, 53 predicted proteins | sample 1605311 | NCBI WGS metagenome assembly OLGD01 (sample SAMEA3888917, study PRJEB22519) | human gut metagenome | biome: human gut; feature: human-associated habitat; material: faeces | place: Denmark | collected 2010
TGCCGCAAGCGGTTCAGTGCAGGGGTGCCGGGGGCGGTAGCCCCCGGCAAAAAAACTTAGAGTCTCCCCCTTCCCCGGAGGGGAAGGGGGCTGGGGGGATGGGGGCAGAAAAGCAAACTAAAGGCAGAGTCGGCAGGCGGAGAAGAAGACAAGCCCCAGTCGGGGACAGTTGCGGCAGGTCGAGCCGGCAACCTGAAAAGCCACTTTCCCCTTGCCCCACAGCCTGCTTTCCGCACCCTTGACAAAACCGAACGGAAGTGCTATAATGAGGCAAATTCAGACACAGGGAGGAACCCCGATGGACGTCCTGCAGGAGATCGCCCGTCTGCGAACCGGCGAAAAAATCCAGGCAATCTTTTTCATGGCGGCATTCGTGTTCATGGTCTTTTCAGGTGTCGGCTGGGTGCTGGAACTGTTCTTCCGGCGCTTCGTGTCGGCTAAAAAATGGGTAAACCCCGGCTTTCTCAAAGGTCCCTGCCTGCCCATATACGGCACCGGCGTGGTTGTCATGACGGGATATGTCCTGCTCATGTCTCAGCTGGAGGACGCATTCCCCGCACGCTGGCTGTTTGACGCCGTCGTCATTCTGGGCAGCGGCCTGCTCATGACACTGATCGAGCTGATCGGCGGACTGATTTTCATCGAGAAAATGCACGTCCGGCTTTGGGACTACAGCGATTCCCCCGGTAACTTCCGGGGCATTATCTGCCCCACCTTCTCCCTCATATGGACGGCAGCGGGCGCTGCCTTCTACTACCTGCTGTTTGACCCCATCGTCATCATGGCAACGCGGTTCATCACGCTGGACTGGTTCGCGCTGGCGGTATTCCTCATGGGAATGTACTACGGCGTGTTTGTCATTGATTTCTGCATTTCCGTCCAACTGCTCAAAAAGATCAAAGCCGCCGCAGAGGAAAGCCAGCTTATCCTCAAGTGGGAAAACATCAAGCTACACGTGCAGGAGGAGCTGCGCAGCAAGCAACTCAAGCCGCACTTCCTTGCCCCCTTCCAGTCCGGAACGCCCCTGCGGGAAAGCCTCCGCGCCTATGTCCGGGAGCAGGGTGAAAAGCTGGAAAAGTTCAGAAAGCGCTGATTACAGCAGCATAAGCCGCGCACGGCTTTCGGAATCCCGCGTGCGTAGTACATCCCTGTGCGGAAGTAATCGGAAAGGAAGTCTGACAGACACAACATGATCGCATTTCTCAAGCGACAGCCACCCGTGCGCATCATTGCCATGGGCTTTGCACTGGTCATTCTGCTCGGTTCGGGACTGCTCATGCTCCCGTGCAGCCTCCGGGACGGTGCAACGTTGCACTATATCGACGCCCTGTACACCTCCACCAGCGCGGTGTGCGTCACGGGACTGATCGCCGCCGACGCAGGCGATACCTTCTCCCTGTTCGGGCAGATCGTCCTGCTGCTCTTGATCCAGGTCGGCGGACTGGGCGTGACCGCCATTGGTGCCGGCGTTATCCTGCTCATGGGACGCAAAATGAATCTGCGCGGGCGCAACCTCGTGCAGGAGGCAAGCAATCTTGAATCCGGACACGGCGTGGTGCGGTTTGTCCGCAGTGTATTCCTGACCACGCTCATCATTGAGCTGTGCGGCGCCGTGCTGAGCTTTATTACCTTCATACAGCATTACCCCGCGCCGCGCGCCGTCTGGCTGAGTCTGTTCCACTCAGTGGCAGCATTCAACAACTCCGGCTTTGACGTGTTCGGCGGCGGGCAGAGCCTCATCCCCTATCAGCACGATGTTCTGCTCAACCTGACGACCTGCGCGCTGATCTTCTTTGGCGGCATCGGATTTCTGGTCATCCGCGAGATGGTTGCCAGCCGCTGGCACTGGAAGCGCTACTCCATGCACGCACGCGTGGTTCTGTCGGTCAGTGCTGTCCTGACCGTGGGAGGCACCCTGCTCATCAAGCTGGCGGAGCGCGGAAACATCACGTGGCTGGGCGCGTTCTTTGCCAGTGTGACCGCACGCACCGCCGGATTCTCCACCTTCTCCTTCGCCGATTTCTCCAACGCCGGACTGCTGGTCATGATGGTGCTGATGTACATCGGTGCTTCGTCCGGCTCAACAGGCGGCGGTATCAAAACCAGCACCTTCTTCGTCCTGCTGATGGGCGTACACGGAGCGGCATCCGGGCAGAGCGAGAAGGCTTTCCACTACGCCATCCCTAAGGAAACCTTCCGTAAGGCGGCTGTCATCGCCCTGCTGGCGCTGTCCATGATCACGGTATCCGGCGCAGCCATTGCCATGCTGGAGCCGACGCTGTCGCTCCGGGACATCCTGTTTGAAATGGTCTCCGCCTTCGGCACGGTGGGGCTGTCTACCGGAATCACGCCGGGGCTGTCGGTCGGCTCCAAGCTGATCTCCATCCTCATGATGTTCACCGGACGGTTGGGACCGCTGACTATTGCATCGCTCTGGCACTTCAACCGCATCGAGCGCATCAGTTACCCCGAGGGCAATATTTCCGTAGGATAAAGGCTCCCCCGCGCGAGGGAAGCCCGGCAACACAAATTTCAATAATGGAAGAAGGATATTACATATGGCATATAAGCAGAAATCCGACAAAACGCGTGCGGCACGCAAGTCGAAAGCCGGAAAGACCATATACGGCATCATCGGCATGGGGCGCTTCGGACTGGCACTGGCGCAGGAGCTTCACGCCGCAGACGCCGATCTCATCATCGTAGACAAGGACGAGGAAAAAATCAATCTGGCACGCGAGCTGACCGAAAATGCCTTCATCGTGCGCAATCTGGAAAAGAAGACTCTGCTGGATGCGGGAATGGGCAACTGCGACGTGGCGGTGGTCGGCATCGGGGAGCATATTGACACTTCCATTCTGACCACGCTGACGCTGGTTTCCATGAGGATTCCCAAGGTCATTGCCAAGGCGACCAGTACCGAGCACGGGCTGATTCTGGAAAAGCTGGGTGCCGAGGTGGTCTATCCGGAGCGCGACATGGCGATCCGGCTGGCGCACCGTCTGGAAACCTCGCAGTCGCTGGATTTTGTCCAGCTCAGCGAAAAGATCAACATTTCCAAGTTTGCCCTGCCCGTGCAGGCGGTCGGGCAGACCGTCGTGGAGGTCAATCTGCGCAACCGCTTCGGGCTGAACATCATTGCCATCGAGAACGGCGGCGTTGTGGAGGAAGCGGTTCGTCCGGACTACATCTTCCGCACGGGAGATATTCTGTATCTGTCCGGCAGCAAGGAGGGGTTCAACAAGCTGGCAGCGTGGGTAAACGGGTAATGGAGGACAGGGGCGTGGTAGGGACTTATGCCTGCCGCCGCTGTCCCCGGCGGGGGGGGGGCTGGCTTTCTTCCTCGCCTGCCAACCCTGCTTTTAGCTTGCCTTCTTGCCCCCTATCCCCCCTCCCCCCTTCCCCAGTGGGGAAGGGGGATTCTTAGTTTTCTTATGCAAGGGGCGGAGCCCCTTGCATCCCCGGTGGCTGAACCCGGGCGGCACTTACAGCCCCTGCCAAGCAAAGCATCCGGCGGGGTGGCTGGTTTTCTTCCTCGCCTGACGCCCCGACAACCCTCGGCGACGCCGGCTCAAATCAATGCTGCACCACCTCCGGTCAATACTATAATCGAGGAAAGTTCTTGGGGGTTTGGGGGCTTCTTTCAAGAAGCCCCCGACGCTTCCTCGCTTCCTCGCTTCCTCGCTTCCTCGCTTCCTCGTCCCCTCGCTTCCCTGCGCATCCGGTCAGACTGTGTCACAATCCGGCGGGGGCGGACATACCATGGGAACGGGAGCCGTCCAGGACGGACTACCCGCACGGTGTGTCCGTCCACGGCCGCATCCTGCGCCGGGGGCGCGGCGCACCGACACCAACCGGAGGAGGAATGAGTTTCCATGCCCAGCTTTACCAACCAGGCGACGCTGTCCTATCGCGGCAACGTCACCATTTCGAATATTGTCACGGGTGAGCTGGTCGCCGTGCTGTCCGCGACCAAGACAGCCCTGTCGGAGCGGTACAGCGCCGACGACATCCTGACCTATGTCATCAGCATTGTCAACAGCGGACCGGCGCCCTACACGGGGTTGATCATGACCGATGACCTCGGCGCATACACCTACGGCACCGGCACGCTGACCCCGCTGACCTATGTGGACGGATCCCTGCGGTACTTTGTGAACGGCGTACTGCAGGCAACGCCCACTCCGACCGCCGACGCCCCGCTGACCGTTCCCGGGATTGCGGTTCCCGCCGGAGGCAACGCTCTGCTGATCTACGAGACGCGCGTCAACTCCTTTGCCCCACTGGATACCGAATCGACCGTGACCAACACCGCGACGCTTTCCGGCGCCGGACTTACCACGCCGGTTCAGGCAGCCAGCACAGTCAACGCCCGCGCCGCCGCCTACCTGACCATCGGCAAGGCAGTCAGCCCTGCTACGGTAGCGGAGAACGGCACGCTGACCTATACCTTCACCATCCAGAACTACGGCAACACTGCGGCGGCGGAAACGGACAATGTCACGGTTTCGGACACCTTCTCGCCCATCCTGAAAGCCATATCCGTCACCTACAACGGCGTGGCGTGGACAGAAGGAACGCAGTACACCTACAACGCCGCGACCGGCGCGTTCGCTACGACTGCCGGACAGATCACGGTACCCGCCGCTTCGCTGACGCGCGATGCCGCCACCGGCGCCGTCGTTGTCACCCCCGGCATCAGTACACTGACCGTGACCGGAACAGTCTGAGCACGTCACCCATACCGAATGAAAGGTGCTGTCAAAAAGCCCAATGCTTTTTGACAGCACCCCCAAATGCCGGTCGGTTTTGCCCATGACTTTAGTTTCCTGATTTTCTTGGCGGCAAGACGTCGGTTTTCAGCCGCCGAGGCCAATGTCACAATGTCATCGGGGCGTTAAAAAACTCAGTTTGAGTTTTTTAACGCCCCTTTTCCATGCGTCCGAAAAAGCGGCGTAGGGTGTGATTAAAAAAACGCAAGACTGCGTATTTTTTTGTGTATGCCATATTGACAATCGCGTGATTGTATGATATACTATATGTGATCGTGAGCCCCTACCGCCGCAACAGTCTTGTCAGAAAGAGAGAGGAGGCACTCATGTCCCGTTTTATCAGAAAGCACCCCTATCAGAAGGTTCCTGCAATCCCGCCATTCCTGCGCAATCACCTCTGGCAACCGCTCAAGGCATTGCTTGCCTCCTTAGAGCTGTGGCTTCTGATCCCCATTACGCTGCACAGCCCGGACGGTGTCCGCTCCATGTTCACAGTGGCGTACGGCGCCTGGGCAGACGGAATGATCCTTGCCGTCCAGCTGATTTTTCTGTATATCCTGACTCACTTTTTTGATTCGGTTGACGACATCACCTTCGTGGACTACTGCAAGTCGCCGGTTCCCCTCCTGCGGCGCTACTCGTGGTGGCTGTCGGTGGGACTGTGCACGGTCGGATGCGCCCCGTCGCTGGCGGTGGGGATCAATCTGGTTCTGCGGAACACGGCGGCGGCGAAGGCGGCGGCACCGCTCTACACGCTGTTTGTCTACCTGCTTGCCGGGCTGGTCGTATGCGGCATCCGGCTGTTCCAGATATGGCTGCTGAATCGGAAGTGGCGCCGTCAGCGGCTGGCGGAGGACGGCTCCACCTATTGGCCGAGACTGCAAACCCGCATCTTTCAGGCAATCGTCCTGCCTCTTTCGCTGTTCCTGTTCGTGCGGCTGCTTCTGAAGACAGGCTACCTGTACATTATCCCGAATCTCATCTGGGCAGTGCTCATGCTGGTCAGGCGGGAGCGTGCCGCACTGCCGATCCTGCTGGCGGCAGTCAGCTTGTGCCTGCTGATTGCAGGCATACGTCTGCTCTGTGCGTGGCGCAAGCGGAAACAGCTCCTCGATCAGTTGGAAGAGCTGGCACACAGCGGACTTCTGAGCTATCGCCTCGTGGGGCACCCCTTCCTGTCGCTTTTGTCGCAGCGGTTCCTGTTCGGACTGTTCGTCGTAGACACACGCGGGAACCGCTGGCGCGTCGGCATTGCCTCCTGCCGGCACAGGTCGCGGTCGGCGGTCGCCTGTGAGGGGCATCTGCTCCGGTTCCGACACACGTTCCGGTTCCGGATGGCGCCCATCGTGAACGCCTACGGAGCCTATATGCATCAGGGCGAGCAGATGGGCGTCCGGTACACCAACTACCCCGTGCTTTTTCCTGTCGGCACTTTCCCGGATGACCTGCCCGCTCCAGCCAAACAGCGCCGGGGCACCGGCAGACGGCAGTATGAGCCGACCGAATCCGAAATCATGCTGCTGTCACCGCCGCCCGCACAGCTATATGTCAGGGCGCCGCAAGGCTTGGCGGAGCTGGACAACGGCAGCGAGGTATTCGGCTACCAGGTCTGGAGCGGCGGTGCGTTCTTCCGCTTTCTGGAGCGTATGTACACCGGGGACTGACAGGATTTCCGACCGGATAAGCCTGTCGGTGAGCTTCGGTGAAACAAGGAAAGCCTCCGGAAAAGACCGTCCCGGCGTGTGATCGGGGCGGTCTTTTCCGGAGGTGTCTTTCACTGCAGGTCAGTGGGCAAGACGGGCGGGCGGTATGTAAAGCAGTCCAGTAACCGCACCCCCATGCGGCGCAGGGCAAGGCAGGACACCCGCCTGTCCTCCTCGCTGTTGAAGCCGGGGATGAGCGGCACCCGCACCGTGACGCGGTCGGCACCGACCAGCGAAAGCAGCAGAGCCAGATTCTCCCGCACCGGCATCATGACCTGCCCGGTATAGGCACGGTACACCGCCGGGTTCATGTCCTTGATATCCACGAAAAAATGGTCGATACAGCACGCCGCAATCCGGACTTGCTCCGCCGGGACATGCAGACTGGTTTCGGCGTACAGCCGCCATCCAGCGGGGCAGACCGCCCGGAAGGCGGCGATAAAGTCCGCGTGGCAAAGCGGCTCGCCGCCCCCGAAGGTCACGCCGCCGCCCGTTGCCAGATAGTAAAGATCGTCCTGCCGGACAAGTCCGCACAATTCGTCCGGCGTCACCCAACTGACGCCGGCTTTGTCCGCCGGACGCATAGCCTTCGGATTGAGGCACATCCGGCACTGCAGGGGGCACCCCTGCGCCCCGACCAGTGCCGTCACACCTGCGCCGTCGGTCGCCATGCGCAGGCGGCTGATGAACGCCAGCGGAAAAGCAGCCTCTTGCAAAGCCTCCCGGGAGCCAGTCATCTCATCTACCGTCTTTCCCGACAGGGAATTCTTCATCCGGCATCTCCCCCGGCAACGGCTCCACTATCAGCAGCCCTGTAGTTTCGTCGGTGTACACACCGCCGACAGTAGCTTCCTCCGTCTCGGATTCCGACTCGGGCAGGGGCATTTCGCCCATGATATCCTCCCCGACCACCTTCCCGGTCGGCACGCTGCCTATCCCGGACTGCGCGGCGGAAGCCGGTTCCTCCATCATGCCCTGCCGCGCGAACAGATCGGTGGACGCGCATCCCGAAACCGACAGCGTCATGGCGGCGGCGACACCCACCACAGCGACCGCCTTCCCGAGCGCCTGCCTGCGCTCCAGCGCCTTCTCCAGCGCGACAACCTCCGCCTCGCACTTCGGGCAGGTACCGCGGCAGTTGCCCTTATGGGCGCACGACTCCACCGTCCATGCGATCCCGTTCTGCCGGGCAATTTCCGCACGTATCTCTTTGAGGATACGGCATTTTTCTTTCCCGTAGTACTTCATACCGATCAGAGGCTCCTTTCCCGGAAAATCCGTAAAAAACGGAAAAATTTATGCGGTCGGATGTGCGGATGTGCCCTCAATACAGATCCGCCTCCGCATAGGCAGGCGCCGTCTCCTCCTGCCGCGTCTCTTCCTGCGGGTAGTCCGACGCTTCCGTATTCAGCACCTTCGGCACAAATACGGCGATGCCCACAAAAAGACTCACCAGTGCCACACCAACGGTCAGTTCCTTGTTTTTCCGTACCTTCTTTTCCATACCGTTTCCGTCCTTTCGCGTCAGCCTTTCGGCAGTATCACAGGTCCCTTCACTTATATAGACGGTTTTTGATAGTATTTTGTCGCGCCTGAATTCGGTTTTTTCGGAATTTTTCGGAAATTTACATCCTGTTCACATTTGGCGGCTGTTGCAAGGGGGGAGTTCTTACGACTTTCCCTTCTGCTTTTTCATGCCCTTTTTCAGATCCTTCAGTTCGGCAAGGAAGGAATCCACGTCCTTGAACTCCCGGTAGACCGACGCAAAGCGCACGTAGGCGACCTCATCCGCCGCCCGGAGCTTTTCCATCGCGATTCTGCCGATTTCCTCTGTCGTGATCTCCTCCCGCAGGGAGTTGTACAGCTCGGTCTCGATCTCCTTGGCAATCTGCTCGGCGTCCACAGGACGCTTCTGAGTCGCCTTGAGCAGTCCGCCCAACAGCTTGGAGCGATCGAACAGCTCCTTGGAGCCGTCCTTTTTGATGACGACAATGCGCAGAGCTTCCGTGACCTCAAACGTAGTAAAGCGGTGTGCGCAGGACAGGCACTCACGCCGCCGCCGGATGCTGCTCCCTTCATCTACCGGACGGGAATCAACCACTCTGCTTTCCGGGTACCCGCAGACAGGACATTTCATATAATCACACCGCCTTTCTCTGCTCTCATTGTATCATAACCTGCGCGTTTTGTAAAGGGCTTTTCCGGATTTTTCGCGCAATCCCGCATAAGGCGTCCGCAACAAGCCGCACGGTACCGCCGGCGTTTTCATACGGGCACCTCAGCTAATCAGCGTGCGGCGAAAGATGTGCCCTTAACAAAAAACATCGCAGAGAGAGCGTGTTCTCTGCGATGCTTTCCCTGACGGGCGGCGGGAAGGATGTTGCCGCTCCGTCATGCCGGTCAATATGCGATGGTGGTCATGAGGGCGTACTCAGGCTGGGAGACATCCAGACGGGAGCACTGTACCACGATGGGGCGGTCGCTCTGAACCAGAATGGCATAGGGCTTGTTGCGGGGAATACGTTTCCCCTCATCGTTGACCATCCGATCCAGACGGATGTGATTGGTTCTCCGATCCTCGCACACTGCGTGCAGACCGGTGAGCGGCTCACAGTCCTCAAAGAACAGCGTCAGATCAATGTGCGCTGTCGCGCCGGACAGGTTGAGCACGCACACCGCCTCGTGGGAAACGAATTCCCCCTTGACCGTGTCGCTCATGTAACCGTCGGCAATCATCCATGTGGTTTTTCCCAGTACGGGTTGGGCAGTCATAGCGGATACTTCCTTTCATCAACAGCTTTCGGGATACGGGAAGTATACCATAAATCGGGCAGGAAGTCAAGAGGCGGGAGTCCGGACGATATCGGTTTTGCGGGCGATCCGGCAACGCCGTGAGGCAGGTTCAGCCGCGCAACTGCCAAAGAAGTCGCAACCGCCGCGCTTTTTTTCTCAAAACACTTGACAAACCACTCCGAATCGGGTATAATTATCGTTGTCGCATTTTGTGAACTGTTCGGCGAGAGGAGAACCCGGCTTGAATCTGGATCTCAGACCCCTGCTGAAAGGGGAAACCGCCCGGATGGGCGTGGATATTTTTATTGAGCCGGAGGCTCCGGCAGGCGTTGAACTGACGGATCGCGCCCATCTGGTCGGGGAAGTGACCAACCGGGGCGGCTATATGCGCTTGGCGGCAACCGCAACGGTGCCCTATCGCGGCGCCTGCGCCCGGTGCCTGGATCCCGTGAGCGGCGTGTTCTCCATTCCGTTTGAACGCACCGTCGTGACAGAGGGAACGCTCACCGAGGAACAGCTGGAGGAGGACGTGGACGAGTATCTCGTGCTGAACGACGGGATGCTGGACGCGGACGATGCCGTGCGCGAGGCACTGATCCTCTCCTTTCCGATGCGTCTGCTGTGCAGGGAGGATTGCCCCGGACTGTGTCCGGTGTGCGGAAAACCGTTGCGCGAGGGCGCCTGCGGTTGCGTGACACGCGAGGTCGACCCGCGCTGGGCACCGCTTGCCGCGCTTCGCTTTGATGATGAGGAAGAAGCGGAGAACAACTGACGCAACCGGTTGCCGTTGCTTTCCGGATTCGCTTTTCTTTTGAATGATACCCGCAAGGGGACTCAGATAGACATAGGGGCATGGCGGGAGCACCCGCGCGTGTACCCGTATTGCCCAAAGAGGAGGTGTCAAAATGGCAGTACCAAAGTGTAAAGTTTCCAAGGCTCGCAGAGATTCGAGACGCTCCAACAATACTAAGCTGACGGCAGTCGGTCTGGTGAAGTGCTCCAACCCGGAGTGCAGCGAGATGGTCAAGCCCCATCACGTCTGCAAGAAGTGCGGTTTCTACGACGGCAAGCAGGTTCTGAATGTCAAGAAGGACGCCTGACGGTCGGCGCTGTGTCGCCCCGGAGACTCTGAAACGGAAAAGACACCCTCTGTCCCCAACGGGAGAGGGTGTCTTTTTTTGTCGGGTGCGCCGCTTCGGCGGCACTGTCCCGATTTTCCGATCAGGGCGTCCGGTCGCTCTTGCGCCGGAAACAGCGGTCGCGGAGATGTGACCGGCGGAACACGCGCCGCGGTTGGGCTTGTCCCGCATCCTCGGCACACGCCTGCGCATGGCGCTTGCCGATCCGGTTGTACAGGCACAGTCCTGCCAGACTGATGGCGGCTGTCACAAGGAAAACAGCCACTGCCCAAAGGTATTTCTTTTCCCCGACGGCATTTCCGCCGACCGTGGACGTAATGACGGACGGGAACCGTGCCACTGTCGTCAGGGCAAGGTAGGAGGGGATGCTCATGTCCGTCAACCCGATGCCGTAGGTCAGCAGGTCCTTGGGCGTGCCGGGGAGCAGGAACAGCACCAGCGTCAGGAGATTCCGTTTTTTCGGATTGCGCAGAATCGGCAGAGCGTCGATCTTCTCCTTGGGGTAGAAGGCGTACACGAACCGACCGCCGAACCGTCGCACCAGCAGCAGCACCAGCACACTGCCCAGCGTGGTTCCGGCAAGGCAGAGCAACGCGCCGCCCCACGCACCGAACACGTACCCGGCGGATATTTCCACCAGTTCGCCGGGGATCAGCGCCACCACGACCTGCACCGCGGAAATCAGAATCATGCACAGCGCGCCCAGCACATAGTGGTCGCCGATGATCTCCCGCACCTTGGTGGGATCATCCATGTAGCGCCACATCAGCCATATGCCCAGTACCGTCAGTCCGGTAAATACAACCGATGCAATGGACAACACCACGGATGCCCGGACACGGCTGACCGGCTTCTGCCCGTTCGCCTGCTTCACCCAATCTGCTCCTTTCCTTGCTTTGCCGAAGAGCCGCTACGCGGTCATGGGCAGGCGCACCGTAAAGGTACTGCCCTGACCGGGACTGCTTTCGACCTGTATCGTTCCGCCGCAAAGAACCAAAATCCGTCCGACGATTGTCAGTCCGATCCCGTTCCCGGCGGAACTGTGGGAGGTGTCCCCCTGATAGAACTTCTCGAAAATACGTGTGATTACCGCATCGCTCATGCCGCATCCGGTATCCCGGATTCTGACGACCGCCTCGTTTTTCTCCTGTCGCAGGGTGCAGAATACCGTTCCGCCGTCCGGCGTGAACTTGAAGGCGTTGCCGAACAGGTTGAGCCACACCTGCAGCAGCATATCCTCGTTGAACTCGTACATGACCTCATCCAGATCAATATCCAGCTCAATATTCCGGGACGACCACTGCTTTTCCAGCGTCAGAATGGCGTGGCGAAGCTGCTCGTCCAGGTAGAAGCGCGTGCGGTCTGTCACAATCTTCTGGTTCTCCAGCTTGGAAAGAAGCAGGATATTGGTCGCCATATTGGCAAGGCGGTCGGACTCGGCGGCGATGATGTTCACGTACTTGTCGTGCTGCTCCGCAGTCAGATTGCCCTCCTGAAGCAACCGGGCAAAGCCGCGGATGGACACGATGGGCGTCTTGAACTCGTGCGAAAAATTATTGATAAAATCGTTCCGGAAAATCTCGGTGCTGTCCAACTCGCTCGCCATGTGGTTGAAGCTGCGCTGGAGTGCGCCCAGATCCGATCCCGGGTCTGCCGTTTCCGCCAGCCGGACCTTGAAATCCCCCTGCGCGATTTTCTCCGTCGCGCGGATGAGCTGTTCAAAGGGGCGGTATATCTTTTTGGACAGGATAACAGACAGAAGGCATCCTGCCAGAAGGCAAAACGCAAGACTCAGCGCGACGGCAAGGATCGGTGCGTACATCTCGCTCGGCAGGATCGGATAGAGCAGCCAGTACAGCAGAATCGTGAGCAGCGATGCCGCAACCATAATGGAGGAAAGAAGCAGGATAATCCGGTTGCTGAAGGAGCGGACGTAGCGGTAGCGGCGCGGCTGAGCCGGTGCCACGGCAGACTTCCGGCACCCCCGGCGACTCATTTCAGGTACACTCCCTTATAGCCCAGCCCGCGCACCGTGACGATTTCAAAATCGTGGTTATCGCGGAAGCGGTCACGCACCCGGCTGATATGCACGTCAATGGTCCGCTCGTCGGACTCGCTGGTCGTATCCCAGATCTCGTCCTTCAGCTGGCGCCGCGTGAAGATCTGGTTCGGGTAGGACAGTAGCTTGAACAGGAGCATAAATTCCTTCTGCGGCAGCTCCATGCCGCCTGCGGGCGTGGTTGTTTCCCCGTCGGTGCGGACGGTGAGCGCGTCATAAAACAGCACGGTCTTGCCCACCACCAGCTTGCGCTCGCTGACGACGCGGGAGCGGCGCAGCAACGCGGCAATGCGCAGAATCATCTCCTCCTCGTCCACCGGCTTGGTCATATAGTCATCGGTGCCGAGCAGGAAGCCGCGATGCTTGTCGGCAGGAGTCTGCTTCGCCGTGACCATCAGGATCGGGATCATGTTGCCCTTGGAGCGCAGGGTCTGCGTCAGCTCATAGCCGTCCATATTGGGCATCATGATATCCAGCAGAAGCAGGTCAATGTGCGTGTTTTCAAGCTGTCTCAACGCGTCCATTCCGTCATTTGCCGGAACAGGCAGGTAGCCGTTCCGTTCCAGCACGGTACACATCAGCTTTCGGGTGTTGTAGTCGTCCTCGACGACCATGATATTGTACATGGTAATGCCTCCGTACGTGTATTGCCACAGCGGGTCGATCCGCTGCTGTTCACATTGTATACCATAGGTATGACTTGCGTGTAAACAATTATAAAAGTTTTAGGCAATAATGCAATCTTTTGTCGGGATTTTTCAGGATACCTGCGCGCGAATCGCGCACGGCGGGCAATTTCAGCTCCGGAGGTGCTTACGTCCCTTCAGAATCAGCGGAACAGCCATTGCCAGTTTGACCGCGTCGGGCACAAGGTAAGGCAGGACGCACCAGCCCAGCACGGTAGACAGTGCCACAGGACCCGTCGTGCGAGCGTAGACCACCATGAACCACGCCGTACCGAAGGTGTAGCACAGTGCCAGCCCTGCCGCCATACCGAGAATCAGCAGGGGCAGCTTCCCCTTGCCCAACCGGAACAGGAAGCCCTCCATCGGCGCCCAGAGCAGGAAGCCCCACAGGTACCCGCCGGTCGAACCGAGCATATAGGCAATGCCGCCGTTGAACCCGGCGAACACCGGCACACCCAGCGCGCCCAGTGCCAGCCACACCGCCACGGCGGCAGTGCCGCGGCGCACGCCGAGAAGCCCGGCGATCAGTGCCACGGCGAAGGTCTGCATGGTAAAGGAGACCAGCGGCTTGGGCATCGGCACCGATATCCAAGAGCACACCGCCAGCACGGCGGCAGCCATACCGACGTAGGCAACATCCAATGCCCGCGCGCGTGCGGTGCGGACGGCACCAGCCGTCCCGTTCTGTGTCGTCTGTTTGTTTTCCATTTCTTTTCCCTCTTGCTTTTATTTTTTCACAGCCTCATGCGGAGGCTCTTTCTGCGTTTTCCCGCAAAAATTCCCCGAACCGCCCGGATCCGGGGAAGCGGTCTGTACAGACCGACCTGACGGCAATGCCGCGCATCGCACGCTGTTACTGCTACCTTACGTCTCCTGCAGGTACGCGACCGGCTCATACCCGAGCGCCGCGATGACAGCATCCCAGCGCGCACGCATATCGCTGTCGGGATCATACCGGAGCACGGGACGGAACCCGGCATCCAAGTAGGTCTTGATGGCGGCAAGGCGGTGGTCATCGGTGGTCAGCGTGACAACCGGGCACGCCCGCGCCTGCAATTCCTCCAGCGCGTGCGCCAGCATGGCGTGTCCGATGCCCTTGCCGCGGCAGGCAGGAAGTGCCCCCACCATGTGAATATAGCCCGTGCCGTCCGCGTGCCGCACGGCGGCGGAGGTGGCAATCCGCGCACCGCCCGCATCCGTGACAAAGAACAGGTCGCGCGCGGGATCGAGGTCGGGGTAATTCCGGATGGAGTCCTCAAACCAGTGCGCGTCGGTATTGGGCAGCAGTCCGGCGGCGCAGACAGTCAGCCAGTCGGATATCTCCGCCTGCGTCCCGCCGAACGGCACGAAAGCATACCCCGCCGGCAGGGGACGGGGCGTGACCGGCGCGGCGGGACGAAGCATCATGAGCTGCTGCATGCTTCCGCCTCCCCGACAGCCTCGGCTGTCGGCTCCTCCGGCTCCGGCTGAGCCGGGCAGTCGGGCGCCGGTTCTGCGGCGGGCGCCGCCTCCGACGTGTTCTGTCCCTCCAGCAGCAACAGCTTTTCCGCCAGCAGGCGGGTCAGACCGCCCACCATGGCAGACGCGATGATGAGATCGCTGGCGTTCTCCACGGCAGTCTGGCTGGGCTGTTCGTGGTCGAGGATGGAGCCAGCCGCCGCACGCACCTGCTGGACGAAATACTCCGACACGATGCGATGCCGCGCGGTATACATCCGGTAGAACGCTTCCATCTCCTCCTCCGGCTGATCCGGCGGCAGAAGATCGCGTATCATGGTAATGCTCAGGCTCTGCTTGAGCGTCAGGATGACGATCAGGTACGCCAAATGGATGCGGTAGTACCGCTTTCTGCGCGGTTCGGGCATGATCTTCATGCGCACGTAAATATTGATGGTAGAAGCCGTGATAAACTGTTCTTCCTTCAGCTCCGGCGGAAGGTAGTCCAGATACTGCCGCATCAGCACCGTGACCTGCTCCATATACAGTCCCAGGTCGGGAAGCCTGTCCCATTCCGGCAGTCTGTACTCCCGCAGGTATTTTTCCCATCGGCGCAGTTTGGCGGCGACCAGTTCCTTGTCAAAAGCCATATGTCTGCCCCTCTCTCTATAAAGTAGTGTTCATTATATCACATCCTGCGCCTGATTGCAAGAGGTCGCGGTGAAAAAATCAGGAATTATATATTCAAATCATCTTGACATTGAGCCTGATATGTGGTAATATAATACGAGATATTAGATGTCAGGAGAATCAAACATGGATTATGTGATTTTTACCGATACGTCCGCCAACCTGCCGGACAAAGTCGTCCGCGAATACGGACTGCGCCAGATCCCCTTCTTTTACTGCCCGCCGGAGCATCCGGAGGGGATTCCCTGCCCCGGCTCGGAGGAGTTTGACGGGAGCGCCTACTACAACGCCATCCGGAGAGGGGCGGTCGTGACAACCTCCCAAATCAATGTACACCAGTATGTCAACGCGATGGATCCGGTTCTGGAAGCCGGGCACGATATTCTGTTCGTGGGTATGTCCTCCGGTATCAGCGGCGCCTACCACTGTGCAACGCAGGCGGCGCACATCCTGTCCGAGCAGTACCCCGAGCGCAGGATACGCACGGTGGACACGCTGTCGGCATCGCTCGGCGAGGGATTGCTGGTCATCGAGGCGGCGAAGATGCGCGACGCAGGCGTAGGGCTGGACGAGGTCGCCGACCGCCTGAACAGCCTCCGGATGCGGATGGGACAGATATTCACGGTGGACGATCTGTTCTGCCTCAAGCGCGGCGGACGCCTGTCCGGAGCGGCGGCGCTGTTGGGCACGGCGCTTGGCATCAAGCCGATCCTGTGCTCCAACGCGCAGGGGCAGATACTCTCCTGCGCCAAGGTGCGCGGACGTCGGGCGTCCATACAGGCACTGGCTGACCGGTACGACCAGCTGGTCGAGAAGCCGGAGCAGCAGTGCATCGGCATCGCGCACTGCGACTGCTATCCGGACGTGCAGACGCTGATCACGTTACTCAACCGCAATCACCCCCCGCGCGAGATCATGACCGTCATGTACGAGCCTGTAACCGGCGCGCACGTAGGACCCGGCGCGCTGGCGCTGTTCTTCTTCGGAAACCCTGCCAGCCGGGAGCTGGCAAAGTCGTAAATTTGACAGGCGGACGCCAATGACGGAGCATATGCCGCCATCATTGTGCCGTACTGCCGGAAGAAGGGCTTCCCCGACACTCCCGCAGGCGGAAAAACGCGGGGCACCCGTAAAAGGAGGCGTTGCAGTATGACACGCACAAAGCTGTGTGACCGTATACTCCCGGATTATACCCGCGGAGAGGAAATATTCAACATGGTATCCCACATCGTGGGTGCCGCCTTCGGCGTTGTGGCACTGACGCTCTGCGTGGTGTTCTCGGCACTGAAAAGCGATGCGTGGGCTGTCGTCAGCAGTGCCATCTACGGCGTATCGCTGATCCTGCTGTACACCATGTCCAGCGTATATCACGGACTGCCTCTCTCGTCGCCGACTGCCAAAAAAGTCATGCAGATCATGGATCACTGCACCATCTACGCGCTGATCTGCGGCAGCTATACGCCCGTACTGCTCTGCTCCATCCGTCGGGTTTCGCCGGGCTGGGGCTGGGGGCTGTTCGGCGTGGTGTTCGGGCTGTGTACGCTCTGCACCGTGCTGACCGCCATTGATCTGAAGAAGTACTCCGCGCTCTCCATGTTCTGCTATGTCGGCGTCGGTTGGTCTGTGGTGTTCGCCATCCGTCCCGTGTTGGAATCGGTACCCCTGCCGGGTATTCTCTGGCTTGTCGGCGGCGGCATCGCCTACACACTGGGGGCTGTGCTGTACGTCCGCGCCGGCAAGCGCGGCAGTGCCCCCTATATGCACTCCGTGTTCCATCTGTTTGTTCTGCTGGGCAGCCTTCTTCAGTTTTTCTGCATCTTCTTCTACGTGATTTGAGCGGGGGCAGCAAAACCGAGGCGGCGGATCCGCATTGGGTTGCGCCGCCTCTGCCTTACAGTGCGCGGTGCCGCCGTATATACGGTTGCCCGGTTGCTTCCCTTTTCAAGCCCTTGACAAACGTCCGGATATATGCTATAATACGGTCGGAAATTGACCGTGTTTCACTGATGCAGATGATCGTGGGAACGGATAACGGCAAAGAGACGGGGGCACCGCGCGGGCGGACGCTCCCCCTCGTGTGCGCTCCGGCTCTGACTGCCTGCACGCCTCCGGGAGGTGATCGCGCGTCACGCCGGAGTTTTTCAGGGGGTACCGTATGCATATGAACCGTGACATGAACCGTCCCGCTCTGCGGGTGGATGCCAGTGCCTACCCGGCAGGAGCCGCGCTCCTGTCTGCGTCCGGCGTGCCGGATGTTGCCCTGCTCCCGATGGGGGGCGTGTCCCAGGCGGAAACACCGGACGGAACCGGCGAGCTGTCCGGTTCGGTTTCGTATTCCCTGTTGCCCGGCTTCTGTGATGTGCATGTGCACTTCCGGGAGCCGGGTTATTCGTACAAGGAGACCATCCGCACGGGGACGCAGGCGGCGGCACGCGGCGGTTACACCGCCGTCTGCACCATGCCGAATCTGGATCCCGTGCCGGACAGTCCGGCGCACCTGCTGGTTCAGACCGACATCATCCGCCGCGATGCCTGCATCGCCGTGTACCCCTACGGTGCGCTGACGGTCGGCGAGCGCGGCACGGAGCCGGCTGACCTTGCCGGCATGGCACCGGAGGCGGTCGCGTTTTCGGACGACGGCAGGGGCGTACAAAGCGCGGACATGATGCGGTCTGTCATGTGCGAGGCGGCGCGGCTGGGCAAGGTGGTCGCCGCGCACTGCGAGGACAACAGCCTCCTGCACGGCGGGTATATCCATGACGGCGGGTACGCCCGCGCCCACGGACATCGCGGGATATGCTCCGAAAGCGAGTACCGCCCCATTGCGCGCGATATTGAGCTGTGCCGCGAAACGGGCTGTGCCTACCATGTCTGCCACATCTCCACCCGCGAGAGCGTCGGGCTGATCCGGCGTGCCAAGGCAGAGGGCGTCAACATCACCTGCGAGACGGCACCGCACTATCTGGTGCTGGACGAGAATGCACTCCGCGAGGACGGGCGCTTCAAGATGAATCCCCCCCTGCGCTCCGCCGCCGACCGCGAAGCACTGCTGGAGGGACTGCTGGACGGCACGATCGACATGATCGCCACCGACCATGCGCCGCATACCGCCGCCGAAAAGAGCCGGGGGCTGGCAGGCAGTGCCTTCGGCGTGGTGGGACTGGAAACGGCATTTCCCGTGCTGTATACACACCTGGTGCGGACGGGCATCCTGTCCCTGGAGCTTCTGCTGGAACGGATGGTATGGGCGCCGCGGCGGCGCTTCGGTCTGCCGTGCGACCCGGAATCGGTCGGGCTGTCGCTCTGGGATCTGTCCACCGCCCGCCCGACAGACCCGGCGGAATTTCTCAGCATGGGACGCGCCACGCCCTTCGCGGGCGATATGCTGTACGGCATCAACCGCATGACCCTGTGGCACGGGCAGGCGGTATACTCTGCAACCGACGGAAAGGAGTCCGCACAATGAAGCAATCCCTGTTTACGGTTTTTTCAAACCGACTTCTGACGCCCGATGCGCGTCAACCTGTCTGCGAAATGGTGCTGGAGGGCGATCTGACCCCGGCACCCGGCGCGGTCAACCGCCCCGGGCAGTTCGTAAACGTCCGGCTGGACGGGCTGTTCCTGCGCCGCCCGATCTCGGTCTGTGACATGGACGAGGCGGCAGGACGCCTGACGCTTGTATACAAAGTGGTAGGCGAAGGCACCGCGCAGATGCGCGATATGGTGCCGGGGCAAACGCTTGATCTGCTGACCGGACTGGGTAACGGCTACAACCTGTCGGTCAGCGGGGAGCATCCGTTGCTGCTGGGCGGCGGCGTGGGTGTCCCGCCGCTGTACGGGCTGGCAAAGCACCTGCTCGCCGCCGGACGGCAGGTCACGGCGGTGCTGGGCTTCAATACAGCCGCCGAGGTATTCTATGCCGATGAGTTCCGTGCGCTGGGTGCCGAGGTCGTACTGGCGACGGCGGACGGATCGGCGGGGGTGCGCGGTTTTGTCACCGATGCGCTCCCTGCGTCCTACAGTTACGTGTACACCTGCGGTCCCGAGCCGATGCTCCGGGTGGTGTTCCGCAGCATTAAAACCGGCGGACAGTTCAGCTTTGAGGAACGCATGGGCTGTGGGTTCGGTGCCTGCATGGGATGCTCCTGCAAGACCGTGACAGGCTGGAAGCGCATCTGCCGGGAGGGTCCGGTGCTGGAAAAGGAGGAAATACTGTGGGAGAAGTAATACAGACAGCGGATACCCGCACGGTGCTGTGCGGCATTGAGCTGGACAATCCGGTAATCCCGGCAAGCGGAACCTTCGGGTTCGGGTACGAATTCGCCGCGCTGTACGACATCAACTGCCTCGGCACCTTCTCCTTCAAGGGGATAACACGCGAGGCACGCTTCGGCAACCCGACGCCGCGCATCGCGGACTGCACGGCAGGCATGATCAACGCCGTCGGACTTCAGAATCCGGGGGTGGATAACGTGATCGCGCAGGAACTGCCCCGCCTGCGGGCGTGCTTCCGCAAGCCCGTGATGGCGAACGTATCCGGCTTCTCGGTCGAGGAGTACGCCTATACCTGCGAGCGGCTGGGGCGTGAGCCGCAGGTGGGCTGGCTGGAGGTGAATGTCTCCTGCCCGAATGTGCATGGCGGCGGCATGAGCTTCGGCACGGATCCCGCCGCAGCGGCATCCGTGGTGCGTGCCGTGCGCGCCGTGACCGACAAGCCGCTCCTTGTCAAGCTCTCCCCCAATGTGACCGACATTGTAACGATCGCCAAAGCCTGCGAGGCGGCGGGCGCGGACGGCATCAGCCTCATCAATACCCTTTTGGGTATGCGCATCGACAAGCGCACCCGCCGCCCCGTGCTTGCCAACCGGATGGGCGGATTCTCCGGACCAGCCATTTTCCCGGTGGCATTGCGCATGGTCTATCAGGTCGCAGGCGCGGTCGGCATCCCCGTTGTGGGTATGGGCGGCGTCTCCTCCGCCTCTGATGTCATTGAAATGATGATGGCGGGCGCCTGTGCCGTCGAGGTCGGTGCCGCCAACCTCGTGAATCCCTATGCCTGCCGCGATATCATCGCCGACCTCCCCCGCGTCATGGATATGTACGGCATCCGTGCCCTGCGCGACATCATCGGCGCGGCACTGTAACGGAGCCGTCTACCGTCCCCGCCCCGCAGGGCGCCGGTGACATTTTTCCCCCAAAAAACCAACTCGGATTTCAGAAAACGGAGGATAAAACAATGGAAAAAGACGTAATCGTAGCCTGTGACTTCGACAGTGCCGGAGCGGTATTCACGTTCCTTGACCGCTTTGCAGGACGCGGACGCAAACCCTTTGTCAAGATCGGCATGGAGCTGTTCTACGCAGAAGGTCCCGCCATCGTCCGCGAAATCAAACGCCGCGGACACCGCATCTTCCTTGACCTTAAACTGCACGATATCCCGAACACCGTCCGCAAAACCATGGCGGTGCTGTCCGGGCTGGACGTGGATATGTGCAATCTCCACGCCGCCGGAACAATTCCCATGATGGAAGCGGCACTGGAAGGTCTGACCCGCCCGGACGGCAGCCGCCCGTTGCTCATCGCCGTGACACAGCTCACATCCACCGACCAGGCACACATGGAGCATGACCTGTGGATCCGGGAGCCGATGGAGGACGTGGTGCTGCACTACGCCGACAACGCCCGCCGCGCGGGACTGGACGGCGTGGTCTGCTCGCCGCTGGAGGCGGGGCGCGTACATGAAACGTGCGGTGCCGGGTTCCTGACCGTCACGCCGGGCGTCCGGTTTGCGGACGGCGACCGCGGCGACCAGAAGCGCGTCACGACACCCGCCGAGGCGCGGGCGATCGGCTCGGATTTCATCGTCGTCGGACGCCCCATCACGGCAGCCGCCGATCCGGTCGCGGCATACGAACGGTGCTGTGCGGAATTTCTCGGCTGATGGCGGACAGAATCGCCGCACGCCATACCGTCCTGTTTGATCTGGACGGCACACTGACAGACCCCCGTATCGGTATCACCGGATCGGTAGCGTATGCGCTGGCAAAATTCGGGATCTCGGTGGACGACCCGCATCGGACACTGACTTCCTTCATCGGTCCGCCGCTCCTGGAGAGCTTTGAAAAATACTACGGCTTTTCACGGGACGAGGCGCGCCGCGCATTGGCTTACTACCGGGAATACTTCGCCCCGACAGGCATTTTTGAAAACACCGTGTACCCCGGCATCCCGGAAGCGTTGCAGGAACTGCGCGCCGCCGGTCGGCGTCTGTGCGTGGCAACCTCCAAGCCGGAGGTGTACGCGCGGCGCATTCTGGAGCATTTCTCACTGGACTCCTGCTTTGATGCCGTCTGCGGCGCGACGCTGGACGAAACGCGGGTGCGCAAGGAGGACGTCATCGCCTACGCGCTGGAAACGCTGGGCACGGAGCCGGACGCCGCCGTCATGGTGGGCGACCGCCTGCACGATATAGAGGGCGCACACGCCTGCGGACTGCCTGCGCTGGGTGTTACCTACGGCTACGGCTCCCGCAACGAGCTGACGGCGGCGGGTGCCGATGCACTTGCCGACACGCCGGCGGACGCCGTGCGCGTTCTGCTGGGCAGGTCATCCTGACGCCGCCGGACGCATCCGCCCCCCAAAAATGACATCTCCGGAAGCCGGTCTTACAGAAAAGCACAACAATACTGCATTATAAAAGAAGCGAGGAGAAAGAACCATGACTGAACTGCAGAAACAAATCGCCACTGACCTCCTGTCCATCCGCGCCGTATACTTCCGCCCGGAGCAGCCCTTCACATGGGCAAGCGGCATCAAAAGCCCGGTATACTGCGACAACCGTCTCACCCTGACCGCCCCGGCTGTGCGCACGCACGTTGAGGAGGGGCTGGCACAGCTCATCCGCGAGAACTACCCCGACGCGCAGGTGCTCATGGGAACTGCCACCGCCGGCATCGCGCACGCCGCCATCACCGCCCACCTGCTTGGTATGCCCATGGGCTACGTTCGCTCCGGCAACAAGGATCACGGTATGCAGAACCGCATTGAGGGCAAGCTGGAAAAGGGCGCAAAGGTCGTTGTCGTGGAGGATCTGATCTCCACGGGTGGCAGCGTGCTGGAAGCGGTGGACGCCCTGCGCGAGGCAGGCGCCGAGGTGCTGGGCATTGTGTCCATCTTCACCTACGGGATGAAGAAGGGCGCCGAGCGGCTGGCGGCGGCAAACGTACACAACGTGTCGCTGACCAACTTTGACTGCATCGCCGAGGTGGCTGCCGAAACCGGCTACATCCGTCCGGCGGACGTCGCGCGCCTCCTGGCGTTCCGCCGGAATCCGTCCGACGAGTCGTGGATCCACGCCCACGAGGCGTGACCGGACGCGCACGACGGAAGGGGGTACTGTCCGATGAACGGAAAACCGAGAAGCCTGTTGGCAATCGAGGATCTGTCGGTCGAGGAGATTGACGGACTGCTGCGTACGGCGCTGGACATCATCGACCGTCCCGCAGCCTATGCGGATGTCTGCCGGGGGAAAAAGCTGGCGACGCTGTTCTTTGAGCCGTCTACCCGCACGCGGCTGAGCTTTGAGGCAGCCATGTACGAGCTGGGAGGCAACGTGCTGTCGGTGGCAAGCGCCGCGTCCTCCTCCGCCTCAAAGGGCGAGAGCGTGGCGGATACGGCACGGGTCGTGTCCTGCTATGCGGACATCATCGCCATGCGGCACCCAAAGGAGGGTGCCCCGCTGGTGGCGGCGGCGCACGCGTCGGTGCCTGTCATCAATGCCGGGGACGGCGGACACAATCACCCGACACAGACGCTGGCGGATCTGCTGACCATCTACCGCCGCAAGGGCAGCTTCGCGGGACTGACCGTCGGATTCTGCGGCGACCTGAAATTCGGACGGACGGTGCATTCGCTCCTGCACGCGCTGTGCCGCTACGCCGGGCTGAAGGTCGTGCTGATCTCGCCGGAGGAGCTGAAGCTGCCGAGCTACGTCAAGGATGAGGCACTCCGCGCGGCGGGCGTCCCCTACGTGCAGACGACCGACCTGTCGGCTGTCATGCCGGAGCTGGACATCCTGTACATGACGCGCGTTCAGCAGGAGCGGTTCTTCAACGAGGAGGACTACCTGCGGCTCCGGGATCGCTACATCCTGACGCCGGAGAAGCTGAAGACCGCCAAGCCGGATATGTGCATCCTGCATCCGCTGCCGCGCGTCAACGAGATCTCCGTGGCGGTGGACGAGGATCCGCGCGCCTGCTACTTTGAGCAGGTGGAAAACGGAAAGTATATGCGCATGGCGCTGATTCTGATGCTGTTGGGGGTGAGGGTATGACTGTTGATTCCATACGGAACGGAATCGTGATAGACCACATCACGGCGGGGCGCGGCATGGAGCTGTACCGCCTGCTGGGGCTGGGGGAGCTGGACTGCCCGGTCGCACTGCTCAAAAACGTAACCAGCACCAAAATGGGACGCAAGGATCTCATCAAGATAGATGCGGACATTCCGCTGAACACCGACATTCTGGGCTATGTAGATCCCGGCGTGACCGTCATCACCATCCGCGACGGAGCGGTGGCGGACAAACGGCAGATCGCACTGCCGGAACGCATCACCAATGTTATCCGCTGCCGGAACCCCCGCTGCATTACCTCTACCGAGCAGGAGCTGCCGCATATCTTCCGCCTGACCAACGCCGACCGCCGCGAGTACCGTTGCCTGTACTGCGAGGTGCGGGCGGACAAGACAGCGGCAGGCACCTGAGAGACTTTCCGGGCTGTTCCCACTGTCGCAGGGTTGTTCAAAAACTCGCAATGAGTTTTTGAACAACCCTTTTTTTGCTTTTCCGACCGAGCCCGGACCGCCGGAATACAGCCCTCCCGGGCGAAAAAGATGACTTTACACAGACTTTACAGAATCAAAACCCCGCTTTGATAGCGCTATTTTGCGAAACGCGCTATACTTGTACCGTAATCCGGAAAGATGAAAAAGAAAGCAAAAGGAGTTTGCGAAAATATGAAAAACGGTATCAAGAAGATTGTTTCGGCAGCGCTGGCAGGTCTGATGTGCCTGGGCGGCGCGGCGCTTGCTTCCTGCGGGAACAGCAATGAGAAGAACATTACGGTCGTTGTGCGTGAGCAGGGGAGCGGCACCCGGGAGGCGTTCGACAAGGTCGTCACCGACGGGACGCATTTCCTGGAGGAAAAGGACAGCGCAGGCAAGAAGGTATACAACACCGCCTCCACTGCCGTCCAGCAGACCAAGACCGGCACGGTGCTGTCTGCCGTTGCGGCTGATAAGAACGCCATCGGGTACATCTCGCTGGGATCGGTCAACGACACCATCCGTGTGCTGAAGGTGAACGGCGTGGCGCCCTCCGAGGACACTGTCCTCTCCGGCGCGTACAAGATCCAGCGTCCCTTTGTGGTCATGACTCACAAGGGGCAGACGCTGACCCCCGTTACGGCGGATTTCATGAGCTACCTCAAGAGCGCCGCCGCCAAGAACGCCGCCGATGCGGCAGGATGCATCTACCTGTCCGACCCCGCCAAGCGTGCCAATGCGGGCGCGGAGGCAATCCCGGTTGTGAGCTTTGAGAAGCAGGCGAGCCTGCCTGAGGGCGGCAAGATCGTCGTGCGCGGCTCAACCTCCATGGAGAAATTCATCAATGCCGCCGCCAAGGCATACGCCGCCGTGTACGGTGTCAAGCCGGAGGATGTGTTCGACATCCAGCTGGAAGGCTCCTCGGTGGGACGCAAGGCGGCAGAGAATGATACGGTCGGCAATGTGATCGGGCTGTCCTCTGCGGCGGTCAAGCAGGACAACATCGACAGCTTCAATGTGTGTCTGGATGCGGTGGCTGTCATCGTCAACAAGGAGAATACGGCAGTTTCCGACCTGACGCTGGAGCAGCTGTACGCCATTTTCTCCGGCAAGACCACCAAGTTCAGCGAGCTGTCCAAGTAAGGGATCCTCTATGACTGCAACGAGACTGAAGGAAAGGATCGGAAAAGCAGTCTTTGCGGCGGCGGCGGTCATTTGCGTGATCGCCGTAGTCGCAATTTTCGCGTTTCTGATCTACAAGAGCATCCCCGCCTTCGGCAAACTGGGCGTGTTCCGGTTCATGTTCGGCGACAACTGGTCGCCTGACCGCCTCGACACCTACGATTCGCCGCTTTCCGGCACCTACGGAATCCTGACCATGATCGCAGGCACGCTGACCGCTACGGTAGGCGCCCTGCTGGTCGGCGGTGTGCTGGGATATTTCACAGCCATCTTCCTGGCATTCTACTGTCCCCCTGCCCCGCGCCGGGTGCTGTCCGCCGTCATCAATCTGCTGGCAGGCATCCCGTCGGTGGTATACGGCTTCTTCGGCATCGTGTTTCTTCTCCCTCTGCTGGCGCGCATCGCCCCCAACAACGGCAGCGGACTGCTGGCAACCTCCCTGATTCTGGGCATCATGATCCTGCCGACCGTCGTGTCGCTGTCACGCACCAGTCTGGAGGCAGTCCCGCGCTCCTACTACGAGGGATCGGTTGCCATGGGCGCCACGCACAGCGAGACGGTGTTCCGCATCATGTCCCCGGCGGCACGCTCCGGCATCACGGCATCGCTGATTCTGGGCATCGGACGGGCTTTGGGCGAAACCATGGCAGTGGTAATGGTGGCAGGCAACGCGCCCGCTTACCCGAGCGGTCTGTTCTCCTCCTTCCGCGTGCTGACGGCGAATATCGTCATGGAGATGGGCTATGCGGGTGAAGTGCAGGAAGGTGCCCTGGTGGCAACCGGTGTGATTCTGCTGCTGTTCGTGCTGGCGGTGAACCTCCTGTTCGGCGCCATTTCCTCCCGCGCGGTCAGGCGGATTTCGTCCCGTCAGCCGCGCGGGAAGCGTCCGGCACGGAAGAGCCGTCTGCGCGGCTCTGCCGCGCGCCTTACGCGCCGCATCCGCGACTGGTTCGGTGCGCTGGGCAGCCGCATCCGCATCTGCCGCATCGGGCAGGGCGTGGCGGTCTTTGCCGGCGTGGCGGTCGCGGCGGTGCTGGTACTGATCATCGGCTTCATTCTGGTCAAGGGACTGCCGTACCTTGTGCGCAATCCGTCGCTGATCTGGGGACGGTTTGAGTTCGGCGGCGAGAAAGTCACCATCCTGCCTGCCATCATCACGACGCTGTACGCGGTCGGTCTGAGCCTGCTCATCGCCGTACCGGTCGGCATCATGACAGCGGTATTTCTGAACGAGTATGCACGCCGGGACAATCCGCTCATCCGGCTCATCCGTTCCGCCATTGATATTCTGAGCGGCGTGCCGTCCATCGTGTACGGACTGTTCGGCATGATTACCTTTGTCAAGCTGTTCGGCGGCTCCAGCAGCATTCTGGCAGGCTCCCTGACCGTGAGCATGATGCTGCTGCCGACCATCGTGCGCTCGACGGAGGAAAGTCTGAAGTCCGTCCCGGATTCCATGCGGGAGGGCAGTCTCGCGCTGGGCGCCGGCAAACTGCGCACCATTTTCAAGATCGTTCTGCCCAGCGCACTGCCGGGCATCCTGTCTGCCGTGATCCTGTCCATGGGACGTGTCATCAGCGAGTCCGCGCCCTTCCTGTACACCATGGGTTCTGTCATCTCCGCGGTGCCGCACGGCGTATCGGACAGCGGCGCGTCCCTGGCGGTAGCGCTGTATCAGCTCTCCGGCGAGGGCTGGTACATGAACGAGGCATACGCGACGGCGGTCGTGCTGATCCTCCTCGTGCTGACGCTGAATCTTCTGGCGGAGCTTGCCGCCTCCCGACTGTCCCGCAAGCTGAAAGGAGCAAGTAAGTAATGGCAAATACGGATATTCTGAGCAACCTCGAACATTTCGGGCAAAACATATCGGTGCGCGGCGCCGATCTCTGGTACGGCGATTTCCACGCCATCCGGGACATCAGCGTGGACATCCCGGCACGGCAGGTGACGGCGTTCATCGGTCCTTCGGGGTGCGGCAAATCGACCTTTCTCAAGTGCTTCAACCGGATGAACGACCTGGTAGACGGTTGCCGCGTATCGGGTGACTTCCGCATCGGGGATGTGGACATCTACGGCAAGATCGACATCAACGACCTGCGCCGCAACGTGGGCATGGTCTTTCAGAAGCCCAACCCGTTCCCCATGAGCGTCTACGACAACATCGCCTACGGTCCCCGCACCTTCGGCATCCGCAAGCGCGCGTTGCTGGACGGCATCGTGGAGGAATCCCTGCGCGCCGCCGCCATGTGGGACGAGCTGAAGGATCGGCTGGACAAATCCGCCCTTGGACTGTCCGGCGGTCAGCAGCAGCGGCTCTGCATCGCGCGTGCCCTTGCCGTCAAGCCCGGCATCCTGCTCATGGATGAGCCGACCAGCGCCCTTGACCCCATCTCCACCGGCAAGATCGAGGAGCTTTGCACCGAGCTGTGCAAATCCACCACCATCGTCATCGTCACCCACAATATGCAGCAGGCAACCCGTATCTCCCATAAAACCGGTTTCTTCCTCCTCGGCGAGCTGGTCGAGTTCGGCGACACCGACGACATCTTCACCGATCCCCACGACGAACGCACCGAGCGCTACATCACCGGTCGCTTCGGTTAAGCGCAGGAACGTCGGGGAGGTACCGGAGAAGCGTCGGGGGCTTCTTGAAAGAAGCCCCCGAACCCCCAAGAACTTTCCCGAAACATGCTTTGGGCAAACCCTGCGTTCGTGCACGGTCAGCCGGGGTGCGTTCCGGGGGATCCGGCGGCGTAAAAAAGCAGGTCGTCGCCTCCCAAGAACGTTCCAATGCCCCTTGTAAAACAAAACAACCTATGCTATAATGAAGGAGGACACACATATCATGTCCGCAAGAGTACAGTTTGAAGCAGAACTCAATGAAATGAAGGACGAACTGGTCGCCATGTGCCGCCTGACTGCCGATATGATTGCCAACGCCACCACTGCGCTGGTCAACTTCGACCGCGAACTGGGACGCAGTATCGGGGAGTCGGACAAAAAGGTGGACGAGTATGAGATGGATATCGAGAAGCGCTGTATGCGCATCCTCATCCGCCGCCAGCCGGTCGCGCGCGACTTCCGCGTGGTCTCCACGGCGCTGAAAATGATTACGGACATCGAGCGCTTCGGCGATCAGGCAAGCGATATCGGCGATCTGGTCTATACCATGCCCGGGGACACCTATATCAAGAAGCTGACCCACCTGTCTGCCATGGGCGAGCTGGCGGTCAGAATGGTGCGGGAAAGCGTCAATTCCTTCATCCGCAACGACGAACAGCTGGCGGATGAGGTCATCGCGCTGGATGATGCCATGGACGATATGTTCATCGCGGTCAAGGACGACCTCATTGAGTTGATCCGGCAGGACGGGGAAAAGAACGGGGATCAGGCGATCACCCTGATGATGGTCGCCAAGTATCTGGAACGTATCGGGGATCACGCCGTCAATGTGGCGGAGTGGACAAAATACAACGAAACGGGGGTACACCAAAAATTCTGATGAAAAAACCGCTGATTTACGTTGTCGAGGATGACGAAGGCATTCGCGAGGTGTACGAGGGCGCCCTGGAGGAGGACTATGACCTCCGCCTGTTCCCGGACGGAGCGGGCTTTTTCGCGGTGTTCGACACGGCACGCCCTGACCTTGTCATTCTGGACATCATGCTGCCGGACATGGACGGCTATACCATCCTGCGCCGCATCCGCGAGGCGGATGAGCGGGTGCCCGTCATCATCGTCAGCGCCAAATCGGACGAGATCAGCTTTGTCAAGGGGCTGAACAAGGGGGCGGATGACTATATGTCCAAGCCCTTCTCGATTCTGGAGCTGATGGCACGGGTGCGGGCGCGCCTGCGTGTCGCCAACCTGAACATTTCTGCCTCCGGCGGCTTCCGCATCGACCGCAACACCTACAAGGTATTCTACGACGGCACAGACCTCGGGCTGACGCTCAAGGAGTACCGCCTGCTGGATCAGCTGATCAGCAGGGCGGGCGTAACCGTCGCGCGCGAGGATCTGTTCCGCGAGGTGTGGGGGGACGACTATATGGGCGAGACACGGACGCTGGATATGCATATCGCCACACTGCGGGAAAAGATCAAGGCGGCGGGCGGCGGGGATCCCATCATCACCGTGCGCGGCATCGGGTACCGGTTCGAGGGATAAGGAGTACGGCATGAAAAAGAAAATATTCTGGCGCATATTCGCGCTGTCGGCGCTGTCGGTCCTGCTGGTTTTCCTGTTCGCCCTGTATGCGGTCAACCGCAACAGCCAGCACGTGGTGGAGGAACGCCTGATCGCGGAATCAGAGCTGTTGTCCTGCGTACTGAAGCAGCCGGATGACATCGACCGCCTGCGGGATTATACCGACCGGGACCAGTTCCGCATCACGGTCATTGACCGGGCGGGCAATGTGCTGTACGAGAACGGCGCCGACACGTCCGCGACCGAGAATCACGCCGACCGCGCGGAGGTGGTCGCGGCGCTGGCGGGCAAACCGCACACGGTACAGCGCTACTCCGCAACGCTGGGGCACACCATGACGTACTACGCCCTGGCGACCACGCTGGACAGCGGGGAGACTATTGTCATCCGGCTGGCAGTACGGAGCAGTGAGATCGGCTCCTTCCTGCTGGCGACTTTGCCGTTCCTGTTGCTGGCGCTGGTACTGGCGCTGGTGCTGTCCTCGCTGTTGGCTGGGCGCCTTTCGGCGCACGTGTCCGACCGGATAGGCAACGTGGCGCGCAGTCTCCGCTCGCTCAACGAGGGGAAGTATGAACCGCTCAGAACCGACAGCAGTGAGCCGGAATTCTATGCGGTCTATCAGGAGATCAACGAACTGAACGGCAAGACCTGCGCACTGCTGCAGAAGCAGCAGCGCGACCGGGAACGCCTGTACGCCGTGCTGGACAACATGGCGCAGGGCATGATCGCCATTGATGCGGAGGAGAAGATCGTGTTCGCCAACAACAGTGCCCTGCGCTTTCTCGGCGGGACGCTGCAGGACATCGGGCGCCCGCTCAACTACCTGCTGGAGGATCCGGAGCTGTGCCGCCGGATACGCGAGAGCGGCAGTACGGACGTGGTGTTCGACTATCCGTTTGAAGCCTACGACTTCACGGTGGCTGTGCGCCACCTGCGGGACGAGGCGCCCTCCGCGGGGGTAGCCGCCATCGTCATCCTGACCGATTCCACCAACGAAAAAAAGATTGCACGGGAGAAGAGCGATTTCTTCGCCAATGCATCCCACGAGCTGAAAACGCCGATCACGGTCATGCAGGGGCTGTCCGAGCTGTTGCTGGCGCGTCCGGGGCTGGACGACACCTCCCGCCGGGACGCGGACCGCATCCATCGGGAGTGCATGCGCATGGCGGATCTGATTGCGGATATGCTCCGTCTGAGTGAGCTGGAGCAGAGCGCCGACAGCGGGGACAACCGCACGACCTTTGATCTGCACGCCGTGGTGGATGAATCACTGGCGGAGCTGAATGCCCGCATGGAGGCGCTGAATCTGACGGCGCGCGTCACGGGCAACGGCAAGGTATCCGCCGATCCCAAGAAAATATATGAGCTGGTCAACAATCTGCTTTCCAATGCGGTCAACTACAATAAGCCGGGCGGGCGCATCGACGTCACCGTCAGCGAGACAGCCGGGCACACTATACTGACTGTCCGTGACACGGGCATCGGCATTGCGCGGGAGCATCTGCCGCGCCTGTGTGAGCGCTTCTACCGGGTGGACAAATCCCGCTCCAAGAGCACCGGCGGCACCGGATTGGGGCTTGCCATCGTCAAGCACATCTGCGCTCTTTACGGTGCCGAGCTGAAAATCGACAGCGAGCCGGATGTCGGCACGACTGTGACGGTTCGGTTCTGATGTGCAGGCGCAAACGAGCGACACGCGTTCCTGCGTCATCATCAGCAAAAAGCGTTACGAAAAAGCGCGGGCGGTATAAATCGCCCACGCTTTTTTTGTATAGAGAACTCCTCCTTCGTCGGAGTTCTCTATACAAAAAAAGCCGACCTGTCGGACAGATTTCTCTGACGCGCAGATCGGCTCTATGAATTTTCAGCGATATTTTTTCCCCTTGACGGGGCGGTTTTTTCTGATACAATCCACTTAAAAAAGATAAAATTTCAAAGAAATATAAAACTTTTCTTTCTTTTCTTCAGAACTAGCATTAGGTATAAGATTTAAACCTAAAAAAATTCATTCCCAATCCTGCGGTGGTACACCGGTAACTTTTTTAAACACGCGGGAGAAATATAGGCTGTCCTGAAAGCCTGAAAGCCATGAGATTTCTTGAATGGACATGCCTGACCGATGTTTAAGGCGCAGAAGACGTTTGGCATGAGAAATTCGGATTTGTGTGAGGTATTTTAAGGGGGATATCCCCATTTCTTTCTTGAACAGCTTACGGAAATAATCGGGGTTCATATGAATGTGAGTCATTATTTGACTCAAGTCGTAAAAAGGGTCTGAGAAGTTTGTAACGATTTGGTTGATGGCTGTTTCTACACAAGGATGATGGGGAGCCTGATCAGAAAATGCTATGAGATAGTGCAACAGCACGTCGTGCAAACTGTCCACGATCTCGGCGTAATTCTTGCGCTTCATCTGGTATTCGTTGTAGAGCCTGGTGATCACCGACAGGAAATCCCCTGAGTCGGTGTCTCGAATCTTGATCCACGTGTGGTAAGGGAAGGAGGCGTCCTCAAATTCGTAGTGAATATTCTTGAAGCCGTCGTCGGCGTGGTCGGAATGAATGCTGCCGGGCGGAAGGAAAAAAATATCGCCCGTTTCAAAACTGACAATATTTCCGTCGATCTCCACCGTGCCTATGCCCTGGGTATAGCACACCACCTCCCAATAGGGGTGAGAATGCAAATGATAGATTTGAATCGGTGTGTGAATACGTCCCGCGAACTTGACCTTGGACACAGCGTCACCTCCCTTTTGCTTGGATGAATGCACATAAACAGGTCATTTTAATTGTAGCACATCCATTTAAAAAAAGCAAGAACAAGCGGGAAGATTATCCGTTTTGTCCATGTGATTGACAGATTTTGTCCTTTCCTTGACGGAGGATTCGCCGTATAATGTTTATAGTAAAACATCAAAACCCGTGAAAAAAACGTTTGATATTCGTCACAATCGACAAACGACGGGTGGAATGTGTGTAGTTCCGTAAAAAGCGCATATCCCAAACCGTCCCGCACTTGCGGCGTACTCGGAGCTTTACGGAAATAAAAAGCAAGGAGAAAAGAAATGAAACCATTATTCAACAGGTACTTGCTGCTTTGTCTGGCAGCTCTTTTGATCGTGACCGCTTTTGTTGGTTGCCGTCAGACGCCGGGCGGAACGGATGGTACGGAGGGATCCGATGACGTCACATCCGACGTGGTAGAAAAACCCACCGCTCCTGTGACCGATCCCGACGTAGAGTCTGAGGAATCCGATACTGCCACTGAAACGAGCGGGGAGACCGACGAAGAAACCGACAACGGCGATGAGACCCCCGGAGAGATCCTTTGGGAGCCTGATGTGCTGGCTTGGTACGACGTGGATCACGGTTCTTCTGTCAACAGCCGACCCGATCACGGTTGGGATCCTCTGTATCAGCAGTCCCCCGGTCTGGTGACGAAGGGCGGCATTTTCCGTTCGGCTACTCCTCTTCTGGGCACCTACGATCAGATCGACCCCGTGGTGGCCAAGCAGCACCTGTATTGGCTGGGAGCTGCCGGCTTTGATGCCGTGGTGGTGGATATCACCAATTACAACGCGCGGGAGACAGGCGAGGATTTCCAACGTTACATGAGAGGTCTTATCAACAATACCAAGGTTCTCTTGCAGGCCGCCAAGGATATGACCGCCGAGGGGTATCCCAATGTCCCGCAGGTGGTGATCGCCCCCAGACTCTTCGGAACCGATTTCGAGGCACTGAAGGAGATCCTGGAAAAGATCTACCAGCTTCAGAGCGAGTATCCCGAGCAGGTCTACCGCATGGCGGAGGAGAGCAAGCCTCTGGTTTTGGTGTTCTGTGATTGGGCCGTATTCGACGATTGGGGTAACCGTCCTCCCGAGGACGTGGATGACCGCATGGATATCCGCTTCTGCAACGGATACCTGGACAGATACGGCGTTTTCGATAAGGAAACAGGCGGCTGGGCCATTTCCGACAAGCGCAATATGTTCCTGTTCGTGGAGAACAAGAAGGGGGAGACCGAGGGCAGCTATGCGCCCATCTATACTGTCGGCAAGGACGGTAAGCCCGAAGTTATGTGTTCCTCTGTCTCGGTTCACGGCGGTTGGAACTCCGACGGATCGAACTGGGATGCCATGAACAATCTGATCGGCGGCAAGACCCCCTTCGAGCGTACTCTAGAGCCCGTGTACGCCATCCGTCCCGATGTGGTGATCGTGAACCGCTTCAATTATCCCGTCGCGTGGATGGAGCAGCCCCAGGAGGGTCTGGGTCTGTATCACAGCGGTCACTTTGAGCCCTGTGAGGAGCTGGGCTTTGAGGTGTACAACCACGTGCAGCAGCAGGTCTATGCCCTCAAGAGCCTGAAAGGCAACGCGCCCGCTAAGCCCGAGGTGGTCTCCGATGCGAGCAACCGCCTGCTGCTCGCGCTGGACGGTAACCCAATGGAGTACCGCATTTCCGAAAGCAAGAGCTTTGAAGGGGCCGAGTGGCTCTACTACCATATTTCCGAGGGCGTGGATTACTCTTATCTGGCCTCTCTGGATCAGATCTGGGTGCAGACCCGCAACAGCTTTGGTGAGAGCGAGGCAGTTTTGGTGGACGTAAACGGTGAGTTTACTGGAGATGCGGGAAGCTACACCGTGGAGTTCAATCAGGTATCCTTCTCTCCTGCTCCCGCATGGCAGGAAAATCCCTTCTCCCATACCGCTCTGCCCGCAGAGGTCACCAATGGCACAGCTGCCTACATCATGATGCCCAAGGGCAGTAGCGTGGGCTTCACGGTCCGCATCGGTACCGCCGGTACCTACCGGCTCATCCTCCGCTGTGTGACCGATAATCAGGGTCCTACCATCCGCTTCGCCGTGGATGGCGTTGACACCCGCAATAAGGTGTGCATGGCCAACAGTGGAAATGGCTGGACCTATACCGAATTCGATCTGGGTCTTGTGACCATGGCGGCAGGGAAGCATGAGATCACCATCACGGCGCTGGATCAGAGCAATCAGGCCTTCGTGCTGGACAATCTGTATATCCGACTCGCCGAGGAGGGGGAGACCGATCCTGAGCCTGAGCCCGAAGAGACCGAGCCTGAGGAGACCGAGCCTCCCATCGACGCGGATTATATCTTCGAACTGGATGAGCTGACCTTTGATCCCGCTCCCGCATGGTCAGAAATCCCTTATTCTCACGTGTTACTGCCTGCGGAGGTGTCCGATGGCCGTGCGGCTCATATGACTCTGAACCTGAATCAGGAAACGGGCGTTGTCATCGACGTGGATAAGGCCGGTAGCTATATGCTTACCCTAAACGTCGTGACCAATACGAACGGTCCTGTCTTGAAGGTCTTTGTGGATGGTCATCCCTTAGGTGCTAAGGTTGTTATGTCCAATACGGTAGGGTCGTGGACATATGAAAGCATCGATCTGGGTGTGGTGACTTTAGATACAGGTGATCACGTACTGTCCTTCCGTTCTGTGGACGTGGCCTCCAACGCGCCCTTCATTCTGGATAATGTGTACCTGAATGAGGTCGATCCCGCGGAAACCGACGAGCCTACCACGGATGAGCCTACCACCGACGAACCCACCCCCGAGCCCCCTCAGGAGCTCATCTTCGAATTCGACACCTTGACCTATAACCCCATGCCCCATTGGCATGAGATTCCCTACACTCACGGCGCGCTCCCTGACGGCGTAACCGACAAGAGAACGGCTAACATGAGCCTGAACCTCGGCGAGGAGGTCTCCGTGACCCTGACCGTGGAGAAGGCGGGCACCTATGCCCTTGTGCTCCATGCCGTGACCAACACGAACGGCCCCGTCCTGCAGTTTGCCGTGAACGGACAGGACGTGGGCGGTAAGGTAAAAATGGCCTATGGAGGCCAGTGGGGCTATGCCACCTTCAACTTGGGATACGTCACCCTGAACGCCGGGGAGAACACCCTCTCCTTCCGTTCGGTGGACGTGGCCAGCGATGCCTCCTTCATGCTGGATAATCTGGTGTTGACTCCCGTAGATATGGATGCCGAGACAGAGTTTTCCTATGAGTTCGACGAGATGACCTTCGTCACCTATCCCTCCTGGATGGATAAGCCCTTCGTCAACGGTGCTTTACCCGCGGACGTAACCGACGGTAAGGCTATCTTCGCCACCATCCGCAAGGATGCCGAGACAGTCATGACCTTCTCGGTGCCCGCGGACGGTACCTATTCCATCATCTTCAAGGGAGTCACCGATAACAACGGTCCCACTTTTCAGTTCTTTGTCGACGGCAATGCTATCGGCAGCAAGGTGAACATGGCCAACGGCGGAAGCGGTTGGACATTCACAAGCTTTGATCTGGGCAAATTGACCCTGACTGCAGGTGTACACACCCTGAGCATTTGCGGTGTGGATGTGGATTCCGAGTCGCCATGTGTGATGGATCGGTTGGTGCTGGTGCCTACGAACCCTTGATCCCTTGTAGCTTCTGCCATGCGCTTCGGATTCATGATCCGGACCTCATGGTGATCCGTGCATAATGATAGATCGTAAAAAAGGAGACGTATCCTATGGAATATCGCTTGGGTATTTACGAAAAAGCCATGCCGAACGAGTACACGTGGAGAGAACGGCTGGAGGCGGCCAAGAAAAGCGGCTTCGATTTTCTGGAGATCAGTGTGGACGAGAGCGACGCGCGCCTTGCCCGCCTGGAGTGGAGCGATGGGGAGATCCGTGAACTATACGATCTCTCCCGCTCTGTGGGGCTTCCCATTGAGACCATGTGCCTCAGCGGACACCGCAAGTATCCCATGGGAAGCGGTGTTCCCAAGATCCGTGCGAGAAGCATGGACATTATGAAGAAGGCCATCCGTTTGGCGGACGGGCTGGGGGTGCGGATCATCCAGCTGGCGGGCTACGACGTATATTATCATGAAAGCTCCACCGCCGAAACGCGGGAGCGCTTCATCGAGGGTCTGAGGATCAGCGCCGAGTGGGCCTCCGCTTACGGGATCATGCTGGCGCTGGAGACCATGGAGAATGATTTCTGCAATACGGTCTCCAAGGCCATGGACTTCGTCCGCGCCGTGGATTCCCCCTACCTGCAGATCTACCCCGACGTGGGGAACGTTTCCAACGCCACCCCCGACCCCTGCGGCGATCTTCTGACGGGCCACGGACATATCGTGGCGGCCCATCTGAAGGAGACCGTGCCCGGAGTCTTCCGGGATCTGTTCTACGGCGAGGGGCAGGTTAATTTCCCCGCCGTTACCTCCGCCCTGTGGGATATGGGGGTACGCCGTTTCAACGCCGAATTCTGGCATAACGGCACGGACCGTGTGGACGAGCGGCTTTCGACGGCTTCAATTTACCTGCGAGAAATTTTGGATTAAAAAGAAAGGAGATGGGCATGAGCGCATACTTTATGGGTTTGGATAACGGCGGAACCGCTGTGAAATGTGTGATCTTTGACGATCGCGGCTGCGAGATCGCTGAGGCTTCTGTCAAAACTCCTGTGCTATCCCCCCGTGTCCACTTTGAGGAACGGGATATGGGGGAGCTGTGGGAGGCAAATGTCACAGTGATCTCCGCGTGTATTCAAAAGAGCGGCGTTGATCCCTCGGATATTCTGGGGATCGGCTGTACGGGACACGGAAAAGGGCTCTATCTTGTGGACAGCGCGGGTGCCCCCGCGTATTACGGCATCCCCTCCACCGATGCCCGAGCAGAATCCGTCATTGAGGCGTGGGAAGCATCGGGGGTTTCCGATGGGCTGATGGAAATGACCCTCCACCGTCCCGTTGCCTGCCAGCCCCTCCCCTTGCTGGCATGGCTCAAGGAGAATGAGCCCGAGGCCTATACCCGTATTCGCTATATTTTCGAGGCCAAGGATTACATCCGCTTCTGCTTAACGGGGGAGGCTTACGCGGAAATCACCGATTATTCGGGGAGCGGTCTGATGGATCTGGTGAGACAGGACTTCAACCCCCGCATCTGCGAGGCGGTGGGAATGCCCGAGCTTTATTGTAAGTTTCCGCCTCTGCGCAATTCCTACGATATATGCGGTAGGGTGACTCCCGAGGTGGCCGAGATGACAGGCCTGCGGGCGGGTACTCCCGTCAGCGGCGGTATGTTCGATATTGACGCCTGCGCGCTGGCCTCGGGGGCGATCTCGAGCGGTGATCTCTGCTCCATTACGGGCACCTGGAGCATCAACGAGTACGTTTCGGATCACCCCGTGGTACACGCCACCACCAAGAATTCTCTCTTCTGCGTGCCCGGATACTATCTGGTGGAGGAGAGCAGCGCCACCTCGGCGGGAAATCTGGAGTGGTTTATTCATCTCTTCGGACTGCGGGAGACCTGTAAGGAGGGATCGGTGTACGAGCGTATCAATACTTTAGTCAATGGTATCTCCCCCACCGAGAACACCCCCGTATACGTGCCGTTCCTGTACGGAACCAATGAGTCGGGAAGATCGCTGGCTGCCTTGGAGGGGCTCAGCCATGCCCACACCGTCGGACATATCCTCCGCGCCGTTTACGAGGGAGTGGTCTTTTCCCATTACACCCATATCCTGCGGCTTCTGGAGAACCGTGATCCCCCCGCGGCCATCAAGCTTGCGGGAGGCGCGGCACGCTCACGGGTCTGGGTACAGATGTTCGCCGACGTATGCGGCCTTCCCGTGGAGACGGTGGAGGTCAACGAGCTGGGAACTCTTGGGGCGGCCATGTCCGCGGCTGTGGCTGTGGGTCATTACCGTGACTATCACGAAGCAGCGGAGCGCATGGTGAGTCGCGGGGAGCTGATCCTGCCCAATATGGAGAACCACGGGATCTATATGGAAAAATACCAACGCTACGCGGTCGTGGCAAGAAAGGGAGGATGAGAATATGATGCTGGAAGCATTGAGAAAAGAGGTCTGGAGGACCAATAAGCTGCTCCCCGAGCTGGGGCTTGTGACCTTCACGTGGGGAAACGTCAGCGGAATCGACCGCGAGCGAGGACTTGTCTGTATCAAGCCCTCGGGCGTGGAGTATGATCTGCTCACTCCTGAAAGCATGGTCATCACCGATCTGGAGGGACGCGTGGTGGAGGGAGACTTGAATCCCTCCTCGGATTTGGCGACCCATCTGGAGTTATATAAGGCATTCCCCACTGTGGGAGGGATTACCCATACACATTCACCCTGGGCAACCTCGTGGGCCCAGGCAGGGCGGGACATCCCCGCTTACGGAACCACCCACGGCGATTATTTCAACGGTGCCATTCCCTGCACCCGCCCCATGACACCTGAGGAGATCGCCGGAGCGTATGAGAAGAATACGGGACTGGTGATTATCGAGACCTTTGAAAGCTGGGACACGTTGGACATGCCCGCCGTGCTGGTGTCCTCCCACGGCCCCTTCACATGGGGAAAGGATCCCATGGAATCGGTACATAACTCGGCGGTCCTGGAGATCGTGGCCCAGATGGCCCACAACGCGGAGCAGATTCGCCAGGCTCCTTCCATGCCCTCCATGCAGGCCGAGCTTCTTAAGAAGCACTTCGAGCGCAAGCATGGCGCGAACGCCTATTACGGGCAGAAAAAGTAAGGAGGAATGATCTATGAGAGGACCCGAATCTGAGCTGAACGTTGGTCTGGATCTACAGGACGAGCGCGCTTCGGCCAATGGCTACAGCATGGTCTTCATGCGACAGGCCTACCCCAACATGGCGCTGATGACCTACGATGACGAGCACCATCAGGGCGATCACCACGTTCTGCTCTGCAAAATGGTGGTGGGCATCGGAGAGGACAAAAAGATCCTTTCCTACGAGTCCTGCGACGAATCCACCACCGCCGACAACGTGCCCGGCGGACTGATCAGCCGAGCGGTCATGGACGGTCACAACGTTACCTGTGAGCTGTACCCCATTCGCCTCCCCGAGGAGGATCGCCTGCGGGGCGGTGCCGTGCTCCATATCATCAGCGAGATCCCCGGCATTTTCCTCCGTTTCGGCAGCGGTGGGCTAGCCTTCATGCACTTTTCCCCCAACGAGCATATGCGAGGACAGCACATCGACTGTGAAAACGGCTCCGCCACCCTCGCCGAGGACGGCTCTGCCGTCATCATCCGCCGCGAGGGCTGCAGTGAGGGAAGCCGCGTGGTGACCTGCGTGAAGAGCGATATGACCTTCACCGTGCATGACGGAGAAAAAGGTGGCTCCTTCGCGGAGGGCTATACCCCGAAGAGCGAGGCTTGGATCATGCTGGGCTTCTCCAATGACGGGGAGGAGGCTGTGAATCTGGCTTCCCTTGACCCCGCCGCCGAGCTGGGTAGGGTCAAGGAATTCTACCGCAAGAAGTTTGAAAATCTTTACGTCAAGACCCCTGATGAAAACCTGAACGAGGCCTTTACCCACGCCTACCTCAATCTGGAGTACGCGTGGCTCTACCCTCTGGGCTGGATTGAGTCTATCCAGCATTGGCCCACCATGTGGCACATGGAGCAGACCGCCGCCGAGGAATGGTGTGGCAACGCCGAGCGCACTCGCCGAACCCTGCTGACCCAGATGGAATACCTGTTCGATTCGGGTGCCGTCCCCGATATGTGCGTCAACCACGTGGGACGCCGCGACTGGGGCGGGAATAACCACTTCTTCTTCCGAGAGGTGCTTCACTATCTCCGCATGACAAACGACCGCGACTTCGCTTTGACGGTGGAGCCCGTCATGGAGAAGATCCTTTCCCAGACCCTCCGTGAGTACGACGCCACGGGGACGGGGGTCCTGTCCTGGCACTCCCAGATCGGCAACCAGGAGGACATGGAATCCACCCCCGGCCGCGGCGCCGCCACGGGCTCCGAGGGGGCTCAGATGCTGAAGCTGTTGTCGGAGCTCTACGGTTATCTCGGCAATGAGGAGAAGTCCGCCCGCTACGCCCTGGCCTCCGCCTATATGTGGAAGCAGGTCAAGGACACCGTATGGAGGCGGGATCTTGGACGCATGGCCTGGTTCGTGGACGACCACGGTCAGACCCGTCTGGACACCACCTACCACGGCATCTGCTACCCCATCATCTACGGCCAGGTGGACAGCTTTGACGGGATGTCCTCGGCGGATCATCTACTTCACCGCATGAGCGGAGTCGAGGGGGAGGTCTACCAGTCCAACCACTTCGGCGACCACGCCTACTGGGGCGTCCCCACCTGGGGCATGCAGGCGGGCTCGGATATGCAGCCCTTCGCCACCTCCGCCTACGCCAAGCTGGGTATGACCGAGGAGGCCTACCGCCCCCTGAAATTCGTGGCCGACCGTGTCTGCGGCCCCTTCCAAAGAGGCGCATTCCCCGAGACCGCCAACGAGAAGCGCTTCGCCTACTTCTCTCCCTCGGCAGGCGTGTACGCCAAGGAGATGATCGAGTCGGTCTTCGGCGTGACTCGTGACCGCATCCAAGGCGTGACTACCGTCTCCCCCTGCTTTCCCAAGGCATGGCCCGCCGCCGAGCTGCGCCTCCCCGATCTGTCCCTGACCTACACTCGCGGCGAAAAGCAGGGAAGCACCGAGACCCATGCCCTGGCCCTCACCTCCCCCGACGGACTGAAAAAGCGCCTCCTGTGGCGTATCCCCCACGCTGTACATCCTAATGTCACGGTCAACGGCACGGCTGTCCCCGCCGAGATCGCCTACAAGTGCGGCTTCTGCGAGCTGACCGCCGAGCTGGGATGCGGGGACGAGCTGACCGTCACGGTCACCTACGACACCTTGAACGTCACAGTGGAGCATCCCAAGACCGCCGCCTGCGGGGAGTATGTTCCCGTACAGGTGACGGGCGGTGAGCTGCTGGGGATCGAGGATCCCTGCGGTATCTTCGACGGACGGGGCAAGCTCCGCCCCGATCTGCTGGACGAGTATCTACCCTACGGTGACTTCGGTCTGGTGAATTTCGCCCGCCATACTTTCGCGGTACGGGTGGATCGCCAAGGCGTTGAGGTGACCTACCCCTGCACCGTCACGGTCCTGCCCCGTCAGCGCATCACCGCCGTCTACGATCCCGATGCTGCCGCCGTGAAGGTCACCTACCAAAACAACACCGCCGTGTCCATCGACACTCCCGCCTGTCTCGCCAGCGGCGGGACGGTGTCTGCCGCCCTCCTCGTCTGCCCTCCTTACGGGACGATGACGGTGGATTTCCCCTTTGCGGGGACTCCCGTAACGGGCAAAAACCGCGCCCATCTGCTGGCGGGGGATGCTTACAGCGGGGAGGTCGCCTTCGACGCTCCCGCTACGGGCAGGGTGACCTTGCTCCAAACCGATTCCGCTCTCTCGATCCCCTACGCCGCCTGGCGGGATATGGCCTACCCTTCCCACCACGGCTGTATCGTCATCAATCCAGATGCCTTCTTGCAAGGTGTAGCCGAGTCGGTCACGGTGGGGAGCTTGGCCTTCCCCATGAACGGTAGCTTCATCCCCGTGGATATCCATAGCCACCGCGTGACCGAGATTCCCCTGAATCTGGACGCCCGCAAGCTCTTCGTCCTTTTCTGCCCCTTCGCCGCCAACCACGAGATCTGTACCCACCTCTTTGATCTGGAGGTGGAATGCCGCAAGGATGACGCCTACATGAAGCCCCTCTACACCTACCCCCTCACCCTCCCCGGTGAGCTGGATTACGGCTTCGGCAATACCGTGGTAGCGGGCTTCTCCACCTATCAGGAGGGCTTTGCCCGTCCTTCGGTTCTCCCGCCCGTAGTGAATGGAGATTACGCCGACACCCTCGCCCCCCTGTATCCATCCAGAGACCTCTGGTGCCGCAACCTCGCCGCGGAGAGCGGGAACGCGGTATTCAATCTGCTGGAGCTGGATCTGGGTAAGATCCAACACATCGAGACCCTGCGCCTCATCGCCCGTGCCATGGATGCAGCTGGAGGTGTGTTCGGGATCGCATATGAGTGATTGTTGAAAAGGACAAGCATGACCGTGATACATAGACAGTGCTTTCATGTCAATCGAGCCATCTCAAGATCTTGTACACATTTCTGAAAACACTTAATACAACATAAAAAAAGGAGACTGTTATGAAAACACCAGTTTCACGCATATTCCTCGTATTACTATCTGCTATTCTTTTGCTCGGAGCAGTATCCTGCGGCGTTGAGCCTCCCTCCGGGGAGACCACTGCTGCGGGGGATAGCTCCACCGTGGAGCAGACCGAGGCCGAGACCGATATCCCCGCGCCCGATATTGAAAAGAAGAACTATGACTGCGATTTCAATATCATGTACTGCGACGGGATCTACGATCCCAATAACTATTTCCCCGAGGAGAATATGACGGGTGCTGTCCTGCAGGATGCCGCCGTTGAGAGAAACGTCGTCGTCAGCGAGCATTTGGGTGTGGACTTCCACCTCATCAACGCGACTGATATCAATCTGATCAACAACCTCCGCGCCTCCAAGCAGTCGGGAGATGACAGCTATCAGATGGTCATGACCCACCCCTACATCTCTGTGGACGCCATGCTCACCGAGGGTATGCTTCTGGATCTTTCGGAGCAGCCCGCTATCAACACAGACGCCCCCTACTGGAACGGTCAGCTCATGGAGCAGCTGTCCATCAAGGATAAGATGTTTCTGGGCTATAACGATTTCAGCCTGGCCAATACCTGGCTCATTACCTTCAACAAGGATATCCACAAGGCCTACCAAATGGAGAACGTCTACGAGCTGGTGGATAATAAAGGCTGGACCTTGGATAAGATGATCAGTATGGCCTCGGTGGTCAGCAAGGACGACGGCGACGGCAAGTGGACGAGTGCGGATACCTACGGCTTCGCCGGCTTCTGCCAGCTTCCCATGATCAGCTTCATGATCGGAAGTGACATCGATCTCATCCGAGAGGACGAAAACGGGATCCCCTACGTATCCCTCGCGGCAGAGCAAAAAGAAAAAACCATTGCTCTGGCCGAAAAAATGAGAGCATTGTATCTGGCCGATTACTCCTTCATGTGGCCTGTGGGTGCCTCCGATTCTATGAGCATTACCGACGGCCGCGCTCTCTTTGTCATGTCTCCCAGCAGCTCCCTCAAGAGCTATCTGGAGTTTGACGTTCCCTTTGGTATTCTGCCCTACCCGCTGTATGACGCAAACCAAGAGCAGTACCGTATGCTGAGCTGGAATGGTTTTTTAGGTATCCCTTGCACCGTTAAGAATGCCGACATGAGCGCCGAGGTGCTGGAGCTTCTGGCTTACCATTCCGCGCCTGTCAAGACCGCCTTCTTTGAGATCCTGCTGGGCACCCAGATCGCGGAGGCTCCCGAGGATGCCCGTATGTTGGATCTGATCTGGCAGACCCAGAGCAACGATGTGGGTCAGGTCTTTGCGACCTGCTCGAATTCGTTGGGGGCTCTGCTGTACTGCATGGAGAATTTCGCCCAAGGACAAGCCAATTACGCTTCCTTTATCGAGAAACAGACCCGCTCTGCTGAAAGAGCCATTCAGCAAATGTACGAAAAGATCCAATAAAGGAGAATAGAACTATGAAGAACAAGAGAAGAGCATGGTCGGTTATCGGGATTTGTCTGTTTCTCGTTCGGTCCGTTTATTTTCTCATGGGCTGTCAGGGAGGCAGTCAGAATCCCTCCGATACCACGGAGGAGGCGGAGTATACGTCCCTCCAAGAAACGGACACCGAAGCCCCCACGGCGGGAGCTGACCAAACCACCCCCAACCCCGAGCAGACCGAGGAGCCCGAGACCGAGGGCACTCCCTCTGCGGATCAAGAAAGAAGCGAGGAAAGCAGACGAATGGACATGATCGTATGGTACGATATCGACAACGGGCAGTCCACCAACTCCCGCCCTGATAACGGCTGGTATTACCTCTATGACGAGACCCCCGGGATCATCACCCAAAACGGCCATTTCCGCTCGGCCAATCCCCTGCTGGGCACCTATGACCAGGCCGATCCCGAGACCGCCCGCCAGCATCTCTACTGGCTGCGGGCGGCCGGCATCAACGCTATTCTCTGTGACCTGACCAACTATGATACCCTCGACGCCCATGAGGAGGGATCGGATATACACCGCTACCATTCAGGGCTTTTGCGGAACACCCGCGTCCTGCTGGAGACCGCCAAGGCCATGAAGGCGGAGGGAGTCTCGGAGGTTCCCAAAATTTTCGTATCCGTGCGTATGTTCGGCGACAACCGTGTCAACCTCGGCAAGGTGCTGGATGAGATCTACGTTCTCTACAGCGAGTTCCCCGACGAGATCTACCATCTGAACGGAAGCGACAAGCCCTTCATCGACGTGTTTATTGATCACGTCGTTATGAACGATATTGTGGAGAAAAATACCTATCCCGAGGACGAACGCTACGATATGCGCTTCACCAACGGGAATTTCGGCCCCGGGTTCGCTACCGATAACACGGGCACCACCGCAGGCATCCCCTACGATAAGCAGACGTTTCTATTCTGGGATCCCGTGCAGCTTCCGAACAAACAGGGCTTCTACCGCTCCTTCTACACCATCGGTGCGGACGGAAAGCCTGAGATGATGACGGGCTGGGTCTCCCTGTACGGCGGCTGGAGCTCGGACGGCTCCCAGTGGGACTACCTGACCCAGACCTATGAGGGAATGACCTGCTTTGAGCGTACCACCGTGGACGTGGAGACCGTCATGCCCTCCGCCCTGCTGATTTGCCGTTTCAATTACGCGCTCTGCTGGAAGGAACAGATCCAGGAGGGCTTGGGACTCTACCACAGCGGCCACTTCGAGCCCTGTGAGGAGTTGGGATTTACGATCTTCGACAACGTGACCAAGCGGCTCTACGATCTGAATAACTGGATCGGCAAGGTCCCCGCCGCCCCTACGGTGGTCGGTGTCAAGAACAATCACCTGTTCCTGGACACCGCCACCTATCCGCTGGAGTACATGCTCTCGGCCACCGATTCCTTCACCGATGGCGAGTGGACGTACATCAATATCAACGACGGCATCGACTATTCCTCCTATGCCGCAAGCGGTGAGGTCTGGATCAAGACCCGCAACACCTTCGGTGAGAGCGAGGCGGTCAAGCTTACGGTACAGGATACCGCCGAGGCGATCCGCGTGGAGGCGGCCACCCTTGTGGACGAAAGCTTTGACAACTGGACCGTGGCGGAGCTGACCGATCACTTCGCTCTGGACGGCAACTTCACCAACGATAACGGCTCCCTTCAAGGAGAGTGGATCGAGGGGCGGGCCATCCGCTACGACAACGTGGATCTGCGCTTCTATTCCGCCGACATCACCATGAAGGCCAAGGATCGCACCTCAGCCCATGAGGAGCCCTATAAGTCTACCATTGCCCTGCGTCTGGATCCTGCGTACAGCATCGGCGATCTCAAGATCTACGAGTCCGATAACGGGGACGGCGACCCCACCAGCTATCTGGGGGCTACGGGCATCGGTCTGTATACCTACAAGAACACCCTGGAGGTCACGGTTCACGTCAAGGAGGATGGCCGCCAGTTCGGTTGCCGTTCTTTGGCCTACAGCTTCACTCTCCCGAACGAGCTGTCCTTCGATGATTTCGTGAAGATCACGGTCACCGACCTTGGCGACCGTATCCTCGTACACGCCGAGGGAACCTTGCTCTGTACCATCCTGTTGTCCGACGTGGGGGAGATGTCCACCAATATGTGGACGGGTATCTCCTACCGCCACGCCGAGATCCGGGACGCGAGCGGTGCGACGGTGCTGACTGCGGACAATTGCATCGTGCCCTTAGAGGGAAACTTCGCCGTGACCGAACGCGCCAACACATTCTGGATCGACCACATCACCGTCCGCCAGCACGCCTACGAGATCCTGCGGGGTGAGTACACCCTGCTTGAGGATGAGTTAGGCCTTTGATTCGACCCGAGCCGTGAGGGTAGGGGCATTTCCCTATCTTTCGGCGAAAAACCATAGAAAGAGAGAAAACCCATATGAAACAGACTCTGATTCGTGAATACTTTGAAAAGAACAACGGCATCCTAAATATTCTGCCCACCTTCGTCCCCCGTCGATTCTGTAAGGCGGGACACCGTCTCCGCCTCCATCCCGACGATTACTTTGCACTGGGCACCCACCGTGGCGCCATCAAGGAGCGGTGGTTCTCCTCGGTCATCTGCGCCATGAACGGCCCCGATGCAGCACCCGACGAGGGCATGAGCTACGTGGACATGGGGGATGCCGAGAAGATTTCCCTCAAGGACTTCGTCACCGAACTGGGCGCCGAGCTGATCGGTACCGAGCTGATGGAGAAGTACGGCACGTGGCCCATGTACTCCAAGTTCTTCGACTACGAGGATCCCCTGTTCCATCACCTCCATCTTGACTTCGACGCCGCCGCCCGTGTGGGCAAGCTGGGCAAGCCCGAGGCCTACTACTACCCGCCCCAGTACAACCCCGTCCCCGGCAATTTCCCCCATACCTACTTCGGCTTCGATCCCGACGTGACCTACGACGAGGTCAAGGAGCGCCTGGCGGGCTACGAGACCCGCGACATTCGCATCACCGAGCTGTCCCGCGCCTACCGCATCGAGCTGGGCACGGGCTGGTATACCGCCCCGGGTGTCATCCATGCCCCCGGCTCCTACCTGACCTACGAGCCCCAGTGGAACTCCGACGTCAACTCGGTCTTTGAGAATATCGCCAGCGGGGAAGTGTACGACTACAGCTTCCTCACCGAGAATTGCCCTAAGGACAAGCAGAGGGATCTGGACTACGTCATGAGCCTTCTGGATTGGGACAAGAACGTGGATCCCCACTACCGCAAGAACAATTTCCGCCCGCCCCTCACCGTCGCGGAGACCGAGGACTACACCGAAAAGTGGATTGCCTACGGCAACCCATACATCGCCGCCAAGGAGCTGACGGTACAGCCCGGTAAGTCGGTAACGATTACCGACGCGACCGCCTACGGCTGTATTCTGGTACAGGGCTACGGCAAGCTGGGCAGCTTTGACTGCGCCACCGCCACCATGCTCCGGTTCGGCGGGAAGAGCCAAGACGAGTTTTTCGTCTCCGCCCCTTCCGCCGCCAAGGGTGTCACCATCGAGAACCACAGCTCCTGCGAGCCACTGGTTATGCTCAAGCATTTCCCTGTCTATGATGGCGTGCCTCAGTAAGCGAGAATCAAACGTAAGGAGGAAATATCATGTTCCAAGTATTCAAGCATCCCGCGATCAATGAAGAGCTGACTGTATGCGGCGTTCCCTTCGGCATTTGCCGTCAGGACGGCGTAGTCCGTAAGGTGGAAGGGAACTACCTCCCTGTGGACGGCTGCTACGAGACCCTGTATTTCCTGGGTATGTCCACCGACAGCTGGCAATGCTCCGAGTGGTGGGGCCAGACCGAGGTACAGTACGATGCCTCCATCCGCCTCTTCTTCGGTGACCGCGTGGGGCGTATCCGCCTTATCTTCGACGACCGCACCGAGGAGCTGATCTCGGTGATCTTCGGTGTCAACGCCTTCAACTACAATCTGTTCTTCCGTCCCAAGCCCCATGAGGGCAATCTCATGAGCTTCGGCGCCCCCTACGACGAGCCCTTCAAGTCGGATCCCCATGCCCGTAAGCTTCTGGAGGACGCCCTCGTCATGACCGAGAACACCGCCGAGGACGCCGAGAAGATGACCAAGTGGGTCTTCGCCTACAAGCCTCGCGCCGACAAGCGTATCATCAAGATCGAGTGGTTCAAGGAGGAGGGCAAGCGGGCTGACTTTGTTATCGGCGGTATCACGGGTGTCCCCGCGGGGGAGACCGACACAACGGGAATGCCCGCCGTAGATCAAGCCTTCTTCCTGCGCAAAGCTTGGTACAAGCCCGTAGAGGCTCTGAAGCGGCGAATTTACCAGTACCTTGACGAGATCCCCGCCTCGGTGGAGCTTCTCCCCATGGAGGGCTTCGACGCCCCCGATATCCGCTTCTACAACAAGGACGGCCTGGATCTCTTTACCAACGTCTACCGCCGCAACATCATGGATATGGCTTACGGAAAGATCACCGACGACGGCATGACCCATACCTCCTCGGCCATGACCGCCAACTTCGGCTGCTACATCGGCTTCGGCTCCTACAATATCAGCGACTCCTACGGCGGCCACGTCTGGACCCGCGATATCGGCCGTATGCTCATCGAGGTCATCAGCATGGGCTACTTTGACCGCGCCATCATGGCGGTGGATAAGCTCCACGAGCTGCTCTACTACCCCTCGGTGCGCTTCAAGATCCCCCATTGGAAGCGGGTGGCCAACCTCATCGCCCAGAACGAAAACGATCTCTTCAACGAGGGCAACGAGAACGATGGGCACGCCTCCATCATGATGGCGATCTACTCCCTCTACCGCAAGGGCGGCGTAGGGAAGGACTGGCTGATCGCCAACCGCGACCACCTGAAGGCTGCCGCAGACTACTACCTCTGGCAGGAATACCACCCCGTGGAATCTAATTTCAACGGCATCCTCTACTCCCACTCCGAGACCTCCTCTCAGACCTTCGGTGGCTACGATCTCTACTCCAACATCATCTCCGCCATCGCCCTGGAGCTGTACGCCCGCCTCTTTGACGTGCTGGAGGAGGGTGACTACGCAACCGACCTCCGCCGTCTGGCCGACAAGCTCCGTCGGGGCTGCGCCGAGAGGTTCCTCATGGATCACGAAAAATACGGTCAGGTCTGGACCGACACCACCGACGATTGCTGGACCTATGAGTACAAGCGCTTCGCCGATCTCATCCTCTCCTCCGACTACCTATCGTTGGATATGGCCTCCGCCGACGAGGCTCTCTTTGAGATGATGACCCGCACCTTCGCCGCCGAGCGGGAGGTCTACTACAGCCCCTACTCGGGCCGACAGATGGGCTACGGTCAGGGCTACCTCACGGGTGCCGTCCTCATGCTGGATCTGGTGGAGGAATACACCGCCTGCGTGAACGCCTCGGCCAATCTTTGCTACCACCATACCGACGTACCCTACGTGGTGCCCGAGGGAGTCATCCTTCACGGCTCGGGGCAGTACTGGTTCCGCAACAGCGATCTGGGCAACGCTGTCCAGCAGGCCGAGATTATCAAGGAAGCCCGCCTCATGCTGGGCGTAGACGATTTCGATCCCGCCGCTCTGAAGATCGTCCCCCGTCTCCCCGCCACCATGACCGCTATGGAGGCTAAAGGCCTTCCTGTGATTACCGCCAACGGTGTCAGAACGGTTGACTATCGCTACGAACGAAGCCAAAAATTGCCCCTTTGGGCGACCGATGGCCATGCCTCTTACAGTGCGAGCTTCACGAGCGACGTGAACGTAAGCGCAGTACGATTTGGCCCATTTGTGGACAAAGACATTACCACCAACGGTGAAATCACGTGCATTAATAAGGTACAAGACTATTACTACGTGTATATTCGTGGGGACTTGAGTTGATTTTTACTCTGTCCATCTAAAAGAGTACGGAAAGGGAATAAAAAAACTCGCCAGGAAAGATTTATCCGTAAGTTTACCGACGCCCACAGCAGTGCATCATCATGGTGGATACTGACAGCAATTGTGAGGAGCAGATCCCCATGTTCCACGATGCTGGTGTTTACATGATGCTATGTTTGCAACATAAAAATATCTCAATCGAATAAACAGTGTTTACTGCGAATAAAAGTTTTCAGTAATTGATAATTAGATTACTCAATACGGTTCCCCCACCTGTAAAGGTGGGGGATTTTTACAACATATTTCTCATTTTTTGTATAGATTTATATTCTGATTTATGGTCTAATTTGTTTTCATTTTCACGGTGAGCGGGAAATAGTATTCCTGTCTGACCGAGGGAACGGTAGCGGCATCGATGGTTTTGCGAAAGTCATCGAAATGCTCCGGCTTTTGATTTGCGATCCGATCCATGACACCGAGCTGCTGTTCATACGGCAGTTTGAAGAGACTGCGAAAGCCCGAATTGAGTCTTCCGAGGGAGATTTTTTCGTTTCGGCAAAGCTCTGCGATGTTTCTTCCTGCTATTCCGGTCGGTTCAAGCGAAACCATGATACCCGAGGAATCCTGACCTTCGCAGAGGAGTTCGTAATCGTCGAGCCTGTCGACACCGAGGTATGACAGGACGCCGGCGATCTGAAATCTATCCGCGGGCAGGTGGAGAGAAGCGGTCTTCGTTCCTCTTGTCAGATTTGCAATCATAGCGTTCATCCTTCCTTTCCATAAAAATCAGCCAAACGCTCGGCTGAGTAGCGTTTGGCTATGTAGTTTATTCAGTTAGGTAAACTGGAAGTTATCGATTTCTTTGTGCGCTATATCTAACGGACAGCACAATGCTTACTGATGCGGTAATGACCTTTGCAAATACGGCGCTCCACCAAATCATGATTTGACCGCCAAACACCGGCGGCAGCATCAGCATCAACACCAGCATGATGATGGGTTCGATAAATGTCAGAACATAGGACAGCACACTTTTTTCGGTTGCGTAGAAAGCCGCCGTGGAAACTCGTGTGATGGCGTCAAACGGAACCGACACAAGGAAGATCGGCATGACCTTTATGACCCCTGCGTTTACCTCGGCAGATGAACCGAACAGTAGTCCAATCTTTCCACGGAGCAGGTAAATCAGAATCGCACTGATTACCGCCAAAGCCATGGAAAATTCATACGCCAGCGTTTTGGTTTGTTTGAGCGATTTTTCTTCGCCTGCTCCGTAGAACTGACTCATGAGCGGCTGGCTACCATCACCGACACCCTGCAAAAGAAGATAAACAATGCAGATGATATAGGAGATACAGGCATAGGTGGCGATAGCCTCCTGTCCGCCATAAGAAACCGAAAATCGGTTGATGATCACAAGAGAGATATTTGGGGCAAGGGTCAAGCCAAATGGAGCAAGTCCGATTTTTAATATCTGAAATGCCGTTTTCGGGGTATCAACAGGTGCGATTTTCAGAGTGAGGTTCTTTTTGATGGCGCAATACACGAGTGCAACCGCCATGGTAACTCCCTGCCCAATAATGGTCGCCAATGCCGCACCGTACATGCCCCGTCTAAGAACCCACACAAAAGTATAGTCAAGAGCAACATTGGTAGCAAAGCCGCAGATCATAGCGATCATTGCCCACAAAGAACCGCCGTAATTACGCATAAACGGGACCAGTCCGGTGCCGAACACCTGTAAAATCGCTCCAAGGGCAATTACCTTGATATACTCATTTCCCAGAGTAAGCAACTCGCCCGATGCACCAAGGTCAGAAAGGATTTTCTCTGAAGTGAAGAAAACGGTGACAGTCAGGACAGCGCTGAAAAGAAGCATCATCCATGTTGCACCAGCAACGAACTCCCGTGCTTTTTTCTCATTTCCTTCTGCTTTCAGAATGGAGTATTTGACTGAACCACCCATTCCGATTCCTGTCCCTACGGATTGCAGGACCGCCGTGATGGGATATGCAATGTTGATTGCGGAAAGTCCGGCATCCCCGATTGAGTTGCCTACAAAGAAACCGTCAACGATGGCATACACCCCGGAAAGCGCAAAGGATAACACGGACGGAATCACATACTGAAAGAAAGTCCGCTTGTTATTCACTGCCCAGACCTCCGCTCAGCTCTCTTTCAAAGAGAAGATTGAAAAGGTCAAGAATTTCACACATGGCTTGGAGCCGTTCGTTCCCGATTGTTCTATAAACCTTCTCCTCGGCTTTTCGTAAAGGCGCAATCATTCTGTGGGCGTATACCTGTCCGCTTTCAGTCAAGACGATCCGCTTCTCACGTTTATCGCCCTCGCTGGCCTCCAACAGTAAATAGCCCTTCTTTTGAAGTGCGCTCACGACCGTATGAACCGTCTGTTTTTGCATACCGAAATTCTTTGCGATCTGCTTTTGCGTCAGTTCTCCCATGGATTCCAGCGCATACAGCACCATCATTTCCGGGTATCCGACGCCAAGTACCGAAGCTGCTTTTGTATATAGAGCAGTGCTTTTCGCCCACGCAACGTTAAAATGATTGTTTTCCATAAGTCCCCCACTTACAAATAGCATTTGTAAATATTATTATAGCATATTGTAAGGACTATTGTCAAGGGCGTATGGAGCAACAAATTCCGATTTGTCGATATCTTATTATAACATAAATCTTCCCATTTTTCAATCTATAGCGCACATTTAACTTTGAGAAGAACACCGCCGAGCGAGGGGGGGGATCTCGGCGGTCATTCTTTTACTCGTTGTCAGCTGTGTAGAATGCTTCTGCCGCCAACCGCATGGCGATTTTGAATCCGGAAGTAAAGGCTTCGCGTTCGGAGATACCGTTCAACTCAATTTTTGTAGCACAGTATTTTTCAAGCAGTTCTTTCTGCTCATCCGAAAGTGTTTCGAGCAATTCGGCTTTATTTTGGGATTGCCTATGTTGCAGTTCACGGTATTCCTGATTGTTTGAAATATGGATCGGTATTTTTCAAAAAAAAAAAAGCAGGGACGAAAAAAACGGGAGAAATCTTTCGAAATCTCCCGTTTTTTTCCGCCGTTTGGCTTGCCAAACGGCTGTTTTCCTTGTGTGGATCGATTTTGACCACACAACATAGGGCATCACTACAAAACCGATGCACACCGCACTTTTTTCAAAATCGAGCCGGGCTATTTTGTTTTTGGATAGACCTCTCCCTTGGTGAAACAGGGGCTTGCAAGTGACCGCAATCTTCCGGGGTGCAATGCCATGCTTGCAAACGAGGTCTATGCAGATAGGTAATAGCGGAGGCGAAATGTAAGATTGTTACGACAGATTATTCACGATAGCAAATAGCTCAAGAAAACGAGTTTCCTGATTCAAGAATTGAATTCCGGGTGTAGATAATTTGTTTAGCAACATCTGCTTTATGTTTTCTTTAGGCAATGACGTGATCACTTCGGTTTCCCTTATGACAGGTGATTTGATATGGCTGCGTTGCAAAACTTTTTGTCCCGTATATGTGCTGTAAAGATCAATATAATACATAACGGATTTTTCTACGGCACCCATTGCCTTTGAGGTTTCGCCTGTCGCAAGATATGCTTCTGCTAATAGCAAATAACAGTCTCCCGAATCAAAATCATGATATGAAAGAGGAATTTCATCTTTGAATATTACACTCATAACCTCGAAAAATGTTTCGTATACAGCAATAGCATCCTTATATTTTCCGTCGTTGCAGTATGTTTTTCCAAGTCGCGCAATATCATTTTCGAAAGCTTGCAACGTATAGTCAATATTGCTACAAAGACATATTGCGGTTCTTTTGTAATCAGCCATGTATTCATTAACGATTGCCATATTGGAATACACGGTTAAATCGGCGCGAGGGTGGAAGTTTCTTGCTTCGTTCGACGCCAAATTAAATTTTCCTTGTGTACAATAAAGAAAAACCAAGACTTGACGAGCAGATAAAATATCGGTGATATTTTTCGAATTTGCTATAATAAAATTCGCTTGACGAATCGTTTCAGATGCAATTTCTTTGGCTCGTTTTTCAGCATAAATCCATCCGTTTTCCGGCAATGAAAGCGAAACGCCGAGATTCATACAATTGATCATAATGATCAGATTGTTAGGATATTTCTTCAACCCGTCAAGCAAAATATCATACGCGTTCAAATACGATACAACTTCACCGTATTTTTCTACACCACCGGCGTGTTGAACAATTTTCCACGCTTCTTCATTTTCTGTTGTGTCGGCAATGCCAAACAACACATCTGTACTAACACCGAATATTGATGCAAGCGGAACAACCTGCGATATGTCCGGCATCCCCGTATCATTCTCCCATTTTGAAACTGCTTGATAAGTAACCCCAAGCCGTTCAGCAAGCTCCTCTTGCGTAAAACCGTTTTTCGTGCGCAGAGCTTTGATGATCTGCCCCATTGTAGATGACATGATATAACCTCCAAGTAGAATACTTCGGTACCGTGATTATATTGTAACACATACCTTGGAAAATAAGAAGCTACTTAAAAACGAATTGTCCTCAACTTTGCGTTGAGTTTATGATATCACAAATTAATGAATCAGTCTATGCATTAGTCCGAATCTGTCTACAGCCCCCATACAGCTACACATGCGCAGAAAGCTACTTATTGCATGTAATAGAGGATCATTTTTGTTTTTATCTGTTGCAAGACAGAAATATATCGGATTGTCGTTTACCTAATCTCGTGAGTTCAAATCCGGACAATTTGAGGAGGGATCAATTGTGTTTGTAAACAATTTGTGAAGCGGCAGTTTTTTACACTGTCCGGCTCTGCTTTTGCAAGTCCGAATCCAGCCACAAAGTCGATTGCTTTCGGGAAGACGCAAAAAAGCCCTTTTCGTGAGTCCGAGTCCGTACACAGCATCGAAAAGGGCAAAAGGGATCTATGAAACTCCGAAAAAATGCAGGGACGAAAAAGCGGGAGAAATCTCTCGAAATCTCCCGTTTTTTCCGCCGTTTGGTTTGCCAAACGGCTGTTTTCCTCGTGCGGATCGATTTTGACCACACAACATGGGGTATCACTACAAAACCGATGCACATAGCACTTTTTTCAAAACCGAGCCGGGATTATTTGTTTTTGGATAGACCTCTCCCTTGGTGAAACAGGGGCTTGCAAGTGACCGCGATCTTCCGGGCTTGCAGAGCCACGCAGATAAACGAGCTCATGTATTTTGATTCGCAAAAAATTCACATTTTCATGATATAATTTTGTTAAAACACCGAATCGACCGTAGTTTTTTGCAACTAATAAGGCGAAAGCAGCCGGTGACGGCAGAAAGGAGGAACCTCTATGATCGGATTTGGCAATGATTTTGAGAAGCAGTGCGGCGAATATTTGGAATATCTCTATCATCTTGCGGAAAAGCGATATAACGATTGCCCGGACATTGATGCCCTGGTACAGGACACGCTTACGGCTTTGATTGTAAAAATCAGCCTCGGCAAGAGCATAGAATACCCAAAAGGCTTTTTGTCGGCAGTTCTCAAGAACAAATACAATGCGTGGCTTCGCGAAAAGTACAGGGCGGAATACGTAGAATACTCTGACGGTGCAATCAGCGGAACCTACAATGAAATCGAGGAAAAAGAAGAAGCCGAGCGCAAGACCGAAGAATACGAAGCGGTACGCCGCGAGATCGGACGCCTGATCTGTATTTATCGCGAGGTTATAGTGCGCCACTATGTTCACGGACAACCGGTAGAACAGATCGCAGGGGAGCTTGGTATTCCGCGCGGAACGGTATTATCCCGTCTTTCCGCGGCAAGAGATCAGATCAAGGAGGGACTTGAAAACATGGAAAAGTATTCGCAGATCAGTTATGAGCCCCAAACCGCCTCCATTGGTATATGGGGGAACCCCGGACTTAAAGGCGAACCGTTCTCGCTTATGCGTTCGGATATTGAAGCCAACATCTTGAATCTGGCATATAAAAATCCCGTTTCTGTGCGTGGTATTGCCGATACGATGGGGATGCCCAGTGCATATGTGGAGCCAATTATTGACTCTTTGGTCAAGGGAGAGCTGATGGGCAGAACTGCGGGAGGACTCGTCTATACCCGTTGCTTCATGCAAAGATATGAGGATGCCTTTGGCGATATTCCTGCTCAGGAAAAGCTTGCCGATCAACACGCATCCGGGGTGTGGGAGATCGTTTGGAAACACATTGAGCCGTTGACAAAGCGTGACGACTTTGCGGAAATGTCCGGCAAGCAAAAAGCAACCATGCTTTTGTTTGTGATGAACCAAATGCTAAGTGATATTGTGCATAAAAGCCGTCCCGATTCAGAGCATTCTCCCAAACAGCCCCCCGACCGTCCCGATGCAGGCAGATGGTTGGCAACAGTGACCGTATATGCGCACAATCAAATGCAAGATAATCCATATGATGGCTCCGGTCCCGTGTACGTCGGATACAGTGCCAATAATGATGGCAAGTTTGATTGCCAGATGTTCGATTGTCAATCACTTTTCGGGGATGCACATTGGGCATACAATCAGTTCAAATACAAATGTTCCTTGCAAAGCATTTTACGCTTCTACGCATCCTTGCTGCCTTGTGACGTCAAAACCGACAACGAACTCTTATATGAGCTGATTCCAGAATTTGAAAAGCTTTGCATATTAAAGCGCGGTGCGGACGGCGAGATTAAATTGGATATTCCGGCATTGCCGTTCACCGAAGTAACGGAATATTGGAATCCCGCTTGTGAAGCAATCAAGAAGGAGCTTTTCGATTTGTTGTCCGATGATCTGTGCAGGCTTTGGGCAAAAACCAGAAACTGCGTTCCCAAGCATGTGGATAAAGCAGAATATTTTGTTCACGCAGGTGCGGTGAGAGCGTACTCAAAAGCGCAGCTTCTTGCCATTGTTCATAAAGAGCTTTTGCCCTATCCGGTGATCGTTGGAAAAACACCACTGATCTACATTGCTTATCGGAAGAAAAATGTATAAATGAAATTTTGGTATTCAGCAATTGTCGGTGCTGCAGTTCACGGTATTCCGGATTATCTGAAATCAGATTGTCCGGCGGACGAATCCCGTGCCCTATAGTTCGTGCGGCATCTTCTTCATCTTTATCGCTCCTGTAATCGCACAACTATAAACCATCTTCGCCGTGCCTTTAGTTTCTCTTGCTTCCTGCCAAGAAAAAGCCACAGGCAACGCCTGTGGCTTTTTCTTGGCAGGGGCAGGAGGATTCGAACCCGCGACCCACGGTTTTGGAGACCGGTACTCTACCAGCTGAGCTATACCCCTGTGCAACGCCAGTATTATAGCACACATCCGGTAAAAAAGCAAGGGGTTTCCCGAAAAATCAAAAAACTTTTTTGCGTACAGATTGCCCAACAGGATCCGGAAGCGGGCGATCGGCAGAGGAAGGCCTTCCGAAAAATACGGGCGGCGTATCCTGTACAGACAAAAATCCGAACTCTTGTCAACCGACAAAAGTCCGGATTCTGTACTGGTGGAGATAAGGGGAGTCGAACCCCTGACCTCTTGAATGCCATTCAAGCGCTCTCCCAACTGAGCTATACCCCCGTGAAGCATCGCGTGACTGTCCACTGCCATGCAACGCGCGGTTATTATATCACACGGCAAACGGTTTGTCAAGAGCTTTTTGGAAAAAGTTAAGAATTGATTCGCGCGCTGCCGGCTTTTATCGTCTGCGCCTATGCCAGTCCTCCATAGCCTAAAAACGTAAGCCCCAAATACCACCGTGTCCCAAACAAGAAAACCGAGCCCACGTACATGAGCCCGGTCAAAATATTCGGATCGATCAAAGCGACGTGTGAATGCTTTTAGCCTGTTTTGCCGACAAGTAAATATCTTTGAAGATTTCTGCGTATCCCCTTCCGATGATCACATTGCTACCAGTCACAATACTGTCGTAAATAATCCTATCCTTGAAGGGAATGAGTGTCGCCCGCAGAAGGATGGGAAGGTCGGCTTGAGGGATTATTTCTTCCCAGCTTGAAAAGATGCCGCTCACCAGATAGACCTGTTCATCCTCCGATGAGATAAAAACCGAGCCACGTTTCAGATTCCGTTCCAAAATGAATTCACCGGATACAAAGCGGCTCCAGCCTGCGATGATCTCACGGTGATCCGGGGGCAACTCGGCGGAGGCCAAGTACCCATCAATGACCGCGGGATGGCTCCACAGGAAATCGGCTACCACCCGTACCTCTTGGATATCCAGCCCATCGGCCCGCGCCATTTTGCCGAGCTTCGGATTGACGTTGTACGTCTGATTGACGTGATCCAGAAGAGGGATCCATAAGTCGTAGAATAATTTTGCATCGGCGAAATCAAGCTTGGGAATCATGCTTCGACCTCCTTCCAAGGCAGTATCTGTTTCATTCGACAAAGCTCTGTGAAATATTCCTCCACGTTTAATCCGTTGGCCACTGCGGTGGCGGCAAGAGAATAGACGACAGCACTTGCTTCGGCTCCTTTTACGGAATTGGCGAATAACCAGTTCTTACGTCCCACAACAAACGGACGGATGGCGTTCTCGGCGCGCATGAGCCCAGCATCCGCAACGTATAGCCTCGGTCAGCTTGTTGTAGCCGTCGTAACCGTCGCAGACAACGTATCCCGAATACGCTCCGAGGAAGTTTCGGGCATTCTCTCCGTTTCTCGTGGGAGAATATTCAAACAATATGAATCCCGCACGAACCTTGGAATTTGAGCGGAAAGACCGCATTTCGCAGGGACATATGAAAACCATTCGGTATACCGTTTCGGTTACGGTCTAAGACTACATCATTTCGACCTTTCCGTTCCCGACGAGTGTAAAAGTCTCTGCTTGTGCATATCATATGAACGGGTGGATTCCTGAAACTATTGCAAAGTACAGTTTACAAGGGACTACACAGGGTAGGTATCTGACGGGAGGGGTGCCG
>OLGD01000765.1_pt1 | contig 58384 bp, 55 predicted proteins | sample 1605311 | NCBI WGS metagenome assembly OLGD01 (sample SAMEA3888917, study PRJEB22519) | human gut metagenome | biome: human gut; feature: human-associated habitat; material: faeces | place: Denmark | collected 2010
AGCTGTTTGGGAACACACCTGCATAGCAGGTGGTTTATTTTTATTGCCAATACAAAAAGAAGAAATGATAAACGGTTTCGTAATATCATTTCTTCTTTTTTTATCTTATTTTTTAATTAAAGTCGAGCCTTCAATTCTTTGCTGAGTTCCTCATATCCCGGCTTTCCAAGAAGCGCAAACATATTCTTCTTATAGCTCTCTACACCCGGCTGGTTAAATGGATTCACACCCAGAAGGTAACCACTGATGCCACAAGCATACTCAAAGAAATAGAACAATTCTCCCAGGCTGAATTCGCTCTGCTCCGGTATACGAATCACAAGATTTGGTACATTTCCATCGGTATGCGCCAACTGTGTACCGCGCATGGCACTCTTATTGATGAAGTCCATGGTCTTTCCTGCCAGATAATTCAATCCGTCCAGATCTTTTTCTTCTTCTTTCACGGTGATGTCCAGTGCCGGATTCTCCAGCTCCATTACTGTCTCAAACATGATACGGGATCCGTCCTGGATAAACTGTCCCATAGAATGAAGGTCGGTGGTCAGATCCACCGCTGCCGGGAAAATACCTTTCTGGTCTTTTCCTTCACTTTCTCCATACAACTGTTTCCACCATTCTCCTACATAGTGGAAAATCGGTTCATAATTTGCCAGAACCTCTACACTCTTTCCTTTGGCATGAAGAATGTTACGGATCAGGGCGTACTGGATGGCGTCGTTTTTCTCCACTTCTGTCTCCAGGCAGAGTTTACGCATGCTGCGGGCACCTTCCATAAGTTTCTCGATATCGGCACCGCTGGCTGCGATCGGAAGCAGACCTACAGCTGTCAGCACGGAGAAACGGCCTCCTACATCATCCGGTACCACAAATGTCTCATAACCTTCTTCTGTTGCCAGGCCTTTCAGCGCACCTTTGGCACGGTCTGTCGTAGCATAAATACGACGGGCTGCTTCTTCTTTTCCATACTTGTTTTCCAGCATTTCTTTGAAAATACGGAACGCAATCGCAGGTTCTGTGGTAGTTCCGGACTTACTGATGACATTCACGGAAAAGTCTCTGTCCCCGATGGTCTCGATCAGCTGGGAAAGATATGTACCACTGATACTGTTTCCTGCATAATAAATCTCAGGCGTTTTTCTTACTTTTTTATCAACACTGTTGTAAAAACAGTGGCGCAAAAATTCAATAGCCGCTCTGGCTCCCAGGTAGGATCCACCAATTCCGATGACTACCAGAACTTCTGAGTCAGACTGGATCTTTTCTGCTGCTTTCTGTATCCTGGCAAATTCTTCTTTGTCATAGTCCTCCGGCAAATCTATCCAGCCAAGGAAGTCGTTTCCTGCCCCTTTCTTATTTTCCAGTGTGTCTCTTGCTGCCAGCACAGCCGCCTTCATGGAAGTCAGTTCATCCTGGCCGATAACCCCTTTGGCAAGAGAATAATCAAACGATACATGTTCTGCCATATTATATTCCTCCTTACACATTTCACTGATATAATAAATTATACTCTGCTTTCTTAAACCCTGTCAACTACTTAACCTTACGGTAAATAACTGCCTGGTTGCCCAGGGAATCTTTCAGCGTAAATTTTACACGACTGCCTTTTTTCAGTTTCTTCACTGACAGACTGAACTTACCTTTTTTCGATGTTTTCTTCGTCTTTGTTTTGCCATTAACGGTAGCAGACACTTTTACTTTTGAGATCACACGACCGGAAATCTTCTTTGCACCCTTCTTCAGATCCAATTTCAGGAAATACAGATTCTGCTTTCTGTTTTTGGCATCTTTTGAGTAGCACAAAGAAATATTTTTCGCACTAGTGATTTTATTGGAACTGGCTGAACTTTTCTTTGTTTTGGTGAAAAGAATACCGTATTTTCCAGCCTTTTTAACTGTATTGTTCTTTACCTTGATCCGGGTTCCCTTCTGGATCACGATTCCTGTGCTCTTTGTATTCTGAATCGCATTTTTCTGCACCAGGGCCTGATTGGACGCAAATACATAGACACCAAAGTTTTTGGCGGTCTTCACCTGATTTCCATTTACACTGGCACTTGGGGAATTCTGGATGACAATAGCATTTTTTCCGGAAGACTTAACGGTGTTTGCCGTCACCTGGATCTTTTTGCATTTGTCACTGGCAATGCCGCCTGTCTTGTCTTTTGAAGTGGTATTTCCACGAACTACGGCACCGCTGACTGTATTCATATAGATACCATGCTTTTTCGCATTGGAAACGGTATTGTCTGCCACGGTGGAAATCCATGAATCCTGAACCAGAAGTCCATCCTGGCCAGCGGCTGACAGCTGATTTTTCTGCACCACTGACTGTCCGGCAGACGTGAGCAGAATGTTGCATCCTCCGCTGTTCGCTACGGTGTTGTCAGAAATGGTAATACGGTTTGCGTATTTTGCGTAAATTCCTGCCTGTTTGGTTGCACTTACCGTGTTGTTTGTTACGGTCACTCCCTGGATCGGACGGCTGGCATTTCCGGCGATATGAATACCGAATCCCTCTTTGCTGTCTGTAATATTCCGAACAGTGTTCTGACTGATCAGAATATTGGCATTGTAAGGAACTCCCTCTGTTGCCGTATTTTTTAATGCAGATAAATAATTGCTGTTTCCTTCTTCATCGTTGTCGTTGTCCGACGGCTCGGCATACAGGTAAGACTTAATACCGCATCCGGCTTTATCAATGGTATTTCCTGTAATGACAACATTTTTGTAGTGATATGCCTTGATGGCTTCATAGGTTATATTTTTGAATGTATTATTGGTGAATTTCATATTGGATGGATACAATCCGCCTACTGCAATATGGGTACCGATTCCTCGTGGAACATCCACAAACGTGCAGCCATCTACCGTCACATTGTTACAGATAGTATCATCATAAACTGTATTTTTCTGATTGGACGGCGCCATGGAATCATTGTGCATACAGTCAATATGAATAGCCTCTTTTCTGGCTGTGATGGACTGGAAATCTTTGAAGGTACAATTCTGGATCGTAACATTATCCAGACCTTCAATGGTGAGATAATGACTCTTCTTCAGATTCTGCATGGTCATATTGGTAAAGGAAACATTTTTTCCGTGCATAAAACGAAAGGCCTCTAATGTTACGCCGGCATTTACCTGTCCTTTGCTTCCCTGAAAATCCCATGTACCGCCGTTGATGGTAATATCACTGGCTCCATCATATCCCTTCTTGCCTTCGCAGGCATTAGCGATCATCGGTGCACGGCCGTCACTATCTTCCAGTTTCAGTGTACGCGTGTAGCGGAGAGTGGATCCCGTAGCCTCCAGTCTGGTATGACTGTAAACGATCAGAGATTCTGTAATATTATATGTACCCGGTTCCAGCTTCACAACCAGTTCATCGGTGCCATCGCTGGCTGCCTGTGTGTCGAAAGCTTCCTGAATCGCTTTTCCGCCTCTGTAATTGCCCGTATTGATCGTTACGGTCTTTTCCGCTGCCTGTGCAGATACTGCCCTATCCGGTGTGCCAAAGGCCATAAAACTCAGTATCCCTGCCAGCACGGTAATTCTCATAATCTTTTTAACCATAAAACCTACTCCTTACATTAATGATTTCGCCTTTTGTACCTCTTTGGTCCCTTTTGGAAACCATCCGGACATAAAAATAAAGCGTATAGATATTATACCAAAAATTTCATCTAATATCTACACGCTATTCGTTAAAGATATTCCTGCAATACCTCTCTTATGATCTTTTCTTCCTCTGGTGTAAACTCAATGGCCGGCATAGGCTGACGGGTTTGTTCCTTCGCCGGTTCCTGCACTGTTTTTTCCGCTTCTTTCTGCCTCTTCCTTTCTTCTGACTGTCTCGTCTCTTCCAGCTTCGGTTTCATGGTGTTCTCCATATAGTCCACCAGAAAAATCCGGATCCGGTTCAGTCTTTTTTCTACGGAAGACAAACAGTCCACGATTACCAAACATCCACTGACTGCCACCCCCAGCCCTACATAGTACAGAGCCTGCCTTGGCTGACCGTGAAACAGCTGCCATATCCCTGCACCGAGACTTCCAAACATAGCTGAAAGGATGCTGATGCTGCCCAGATTCTGCCAGCCGCTTACAGAAATCCCGGCCACCTTATATCCCAGCAGATATTTTCTCACAAATACTTCTACATTGGGAACTCCCTGTCTCAGGGCATAGGCTGTTTCAAACCGTTTTGTCATATTCTTAAGATAACGGCTTTTCATCTGCCCCGGCTCTCTGCTCTGCCTATAAAGCCGCCCCAATCCGCTGGAAGGTATTATGTAAAACAACAAACCGGCTGCCAGGATCCCGGCCATTATAATGGTTACTGCGTTTATCTGCACATACTGCATTTTTTTATCCCCCATTTCTTAGTGTAGGGTAAGTATAACAAAAGGGACCGGCAATTCCCAGACAGCCTGTCCCTTTTTTTCATATTTCGTTATACAATATGTGACTTGTTTGTTTCTTTTTTTCTTTATTTCGATCCATCCACCACTTTTTCGATAATATCAGCCACCTTTACAACCGCATTCTGCTGGCCACTTGCCTCCATGGTCTTTCTGTACTCTTCTTTTTGAGAATCTACAGTAGAAACCGCTTCCAGAAGTCCCTGGCTGGTAAGTTCTTCCTCTTTGATCACATAACTGAATCCCTGACGCTCAAAAGACTCCGCATTTAATATCTGGTCGCCGCGGCTCGCCTCCAGTGACAATGGAATTAAAATATTAGGTTTATGCAGAGCCAGCAGCTCACAGATTGCATTGGCCCCTGCCCTGGATATTACCAGATCCGCTGCATCCAGCAGATCACACAGTTCCTTCTGAATATATTCGTACTGAACATATCCCTCGGTTCCTTCCAGAGATGAATCTACTTTATCCTTGCCACAAAGGTGAATCACCTGATACTTCTTCAAAAGTTCCGGCAAAATTTCTCTTACTGCTTCATTTACACGAACAGATCCAAGACTTCCGCCAATTACCAAAATAACCGGTTTATCCGCAGTAAACCCACACATTTTCAATCCTTCCAGACGATTTCCCGAAAACAACTCCCTGCGGATCGGGGAACCGGTCAGATATGCCTTGTCTTTTGGCAAATGGGAAAGAGTCTCCGGAAAGTTAGCACAGACCGCCGATGCGGATGAAAGGCACAGACGGTTGGCAAGCCCCGGCGAAATGTCGGATTCATGAAGCACACAAGGTACATTCCTCCGCTTGGCCGCCTTTACAACCGGCACCGTGACAAAACCGCCCTTTGAAAAAATCACATCCGGTTTCACCTGCTTGATAATACGGGATGCCTCGCTATAACCTTTCAAGATGCGGAAAGGATCTGTGAAATTCTTTACATCAAAATAACGGCGTAATTTACCTGAAGATATTCCATAGTATGGAATGTCAAAATTAGCCATCAACTCTTTTTCAATTCCATTTTTAGAGCCAATATAATATATCTCATATCCTCTTTTCTGCAGTTCCGGGATCAATGCAATATTCGGAGTTACATGACCGGCTGTTCCGCCACCTGTTAATATGATCTTTTTCACCTGTCGTTCCACCTTTCTACAGCTGTGCCTGGATTTCTTTGCAGATCGCATCCAGATCTTCCGGCATATCTCCCTGTTTCCATCCAATATTCACTGTATCTCCCTTAAATCTCGGGATCACATGAACATGAAGGTGAAATACCGTCTGGCCTGCCGCCTCTCCGTTATTCTGCAAAATATTGACGCCATCGCAATGGTAAGCTTTTTCAATGGCCGTGGCAATTTTTTTTGCTACTATCATGATCTTTGATGCGTCCTCATCCGGCAATTCGTAAATATTTGCTGCATGATTCTTGGGCAGGATGATAACATGGCCCCGGGCCGCCGGATTCACATCCAGGATAGCCTTAAAATCATCATCTTCATACACGGCAGTAGACGGAATTTCTCCTGCCAGAATTTTACAAAAAATACAGTTCTCGTCCTTCATTCTAATCCTCCATCTGCCCTCCCGGGCTTATATATTTGAATCTCTGGCTCACCCGAACCGGAAAATCGTATCTAAATTGCGAAGTATCTCAAAATCTCCCTGGGCTGACAGTTCACCGGACATAAACGCCACCTGGAAACTCTTTTTGCCATCCAGGATGCTGTCCAGTACCTCTGCCTTGGTCTTAGCCGTAACATCTGGTTTTTCTGCGGTTCCTTTGTAGCACTGCAGCTTTCCGTCTGCCACATCCAGAACCAGCGAAGTTTTATCATTCACCAAATCGATCTGGAAGATTCCTTTTACCTTGGCATTTGGGATAAAATGTTTCTGGAAAATATCCACATAGGATGTTTCCTGCGGATCCTCCCCCATCATTCCCTTAAACAGGCTTGCCAGTTCCTCGATATCTTCTTTTTGTTTTTTTACATAGTTGTCATTGGATGCATATATTGATAACTGCTCACTTTCCTGAGGGGTAAGTGACAGGGTGCTTCCCCTGAGTACCTTCTTCTTCACCTGCATACTGCTGTTAGGAAAGGCCACCATTTTCTTGGAAATCATCCTGTAAAAATTTTCCGCCTTTTTCTCGATCATAAGGTTCAATTCTGCATTGGTCTCAAACTCGATGTGATCCTCCACATAAGTACACAGACCATCTCCCGGCACTCCGCCTAACATTTCCCAGGCACGGATCAGATTGTATTCTGCTTCTCGCTCTCCGTATGTGGTGGCTGTCACTACCGGCAGCATATAGATGTGGGAAATTTTTTCCTTGTCCCCATAAAGCCAGCAGGCGTCTAAAAACTGCTGCAAAAATCCACCATAACCATACCACTCCACGGAAGCCGCCAGAATCACTCCATCCACATCTTTCAGTGTTTTTGGCAGAACCATAATATTACTTTTTTCTTCATACAGATTATATCGTTCCACACTGACCCGGAGTTCATCCAGAACTTTTTCCATTTTTTCCAGAACAAACAAAGTGGGGTCATCGATCAGACCTCTGCCACCATAATAAATATTAACTTTCATAAGAAACCTCCATCCGTTTTATCCGGCTCATAAGAAAGCAAATGACTACGCCTGCTGCAAAGCCGCCTATATGAGCTGCATTGTCAATACTGGTATCCTGTAATCCACTGTATATACTAAATGCCAGATAAATCATAAATCTCGGAACTTCTGTAGATCTTTTACGCCCCCTGTTGCCTATAATAAGCATTACAAGCAGAGCCCCCATCAATCCGTAAATAGCTCCGGACGCTCCGGCTGAAACCGTATACTGCGCTCCTATATACACATTATAAACGATGGATGAAACTCCTGCAAGAATTCCACACAGGAAATAAAACACCAGATAGGAGATCCTTCCCATATTCGCTTCCAGAGCATATCCAAGTACCGCCAGAGACACCATGTTGTTAATAAGGTGGTCCCATCCAAAATGTAAAAAGAAATGAGTAATAAGCCGGTACCACTCATGTTGCTGCAAGATCAACGGCTCAAAGGCAGCTCCCATGGCGATCATATGATCCGGATCTTCACTGGATCCGGTAAATTCCGTAATAAAAAACACGATAAAATTTGCTGCGATCAACAGGATCGTTATATAAGGTATCTGTTTTCTCTGTTCCAAAGTCCTGTCACCTCTTTTCATAGCACTTAACCTGATTATATGTTATGATAGGAATTGTAACACAGAAAATAAAACTTTTCAATGAAAGGGAAACCGATCCATGAAGATTACCATCAAGCCACCTGCCAATAACACCAAAAACATTCTGACTTTGCTGGAAGAAGCCGGCTATACTCTTCCCTGCAACTGCCATGGTGCCAGATTATGCAACGGCAGACAGTACTCTTTTGACTGTTCTATGGTTCCCCAAAACACCGTTACCGTCTCTCTGGAAAAAGAAACGGAATCCATAGAAGGTCTCTCTCTAACACCGGATTCCCCTTCATCTCTTATGGCTGACGCGGTTCTTGTAGACATTGGCACTACTACCATTGCCCTTTCACTTATCAATACAGAACATAAAAAAATACTTGCTTCCTCATCCTTTGCGAACCCTCAGCGGAGTTTTGGAAAAGATGTGATTTCCCGCATCCAAAGCAGTCTCCAGGGAAATTCAGACTCTCTGAAACAATGTCTGTGTCAGTCTCTGAAACAAGAGTTATCCACACTCTGCCAAAAATCCGGCCAGGCTGTCCACAATATAAAATCTGCTTACCTGGGAGGCAATACTACCATGATCCATCTCCTTCTTGGATACGATGTATCTTCCCTGTCCCGCAGCCCGTTTACTGTCCGGGAAACTTCCCCGGAACCTTTTTATTATGGATCTTGTCGGGTTACAATCCTTCCCTGGATCTCTGCTTTTATCGGCGGTGACATCACAGCAGGCATCCTGGCCTGCCGGCTGGAGCAGTATGATTCTGCACTTTTCTTGGACCTTGGAACCAATGGAGAGATGGTATTAAAAGTCCGGGACCATTATTATGCATGTTCCACTGCTGCCGGACCCGCTTTTGAAGGAAATGGTCTTTCCTGCGGGTGTGCTGCCGTTGCCGGTGCTGTTTCTTCTGTATCTGTAAAACCTTTAGGATGTGTGTGTCAGACCATTGATAACAAACTTCCTGTGGGGATCTGCGGCTCCGGAGCTCTGTCTCTCTGCAGTGATCTGATTCGAAAACACTATGTAACTGCCGACGGGATTTTGACCCGCCGCTTTCCGGAAAAAGGGATCTTCCTATCCCGTAAAGCGGACGGATCCAGTCTGTATTTTACAGCGGATGATTTTCGCACCATCCAGCTTGCAAAAGCCGCCATCGGAGCCGGCATTGACATTCTACTGTCTGAAGCCGGACTTACTGCTCCGGAATTAGACCATATTTTTCTGGGAGGCGGCTTTGGATTTTATGTTTCTGTGAAGGACTGCGAAACACTGGGACTTCTTCCCTCCCAGACCAGACGCTCCGTACAGGCCCTTGGAAACACCTGTCTTGCCGGCTTGTTTAACTATGCCACAAAAAACTGCTCCCTGCCGGACATTTCCCACATTCAGACTATCTCTCTGGCAGATCACCCGGATTTTCAGAGCAAATACCTGGAACACATGAAGTTTCCTGTTCTGTCTGACTAAGAAATTTCAATCACATATTCTTCTGTTCCAAAAGAAATCAGATCACCGTCCTCTACAATCTGCCTCTTCCATGGAACCAGTACTCTCCCATTGACAAAAATCTCTTGTGGGGAATCTTTGTTGATCACATAGATCACAGCCCCTTCTCTTTTTACCTGAAGATAGTTTCCTGTCATTGCCGGAAACTCTGTTATGAAGATCATCTCTCTTCCAGGGATCTGCGGCACAAAACAGACTTTCTCCGGCACTCCGGACATTTCATCATCCCACTGGATCTGCTCTCCTTTTTCAGGGCGTATTTTATAAAAAGCGAATCCCAGAACAAGAATCCAAAGCCCCATTATAATTCCCAGAAAATCCCATTTTACCGTCTTTGTCACAGCGTCCAAAAAAATCCCCTGTTCATAGCAGTACAAAATAGCCAAAAAGCCGGCCGCTCCGGCTATTCCCAAATAAATATATGAATTAGCAGGAACCTTGATCGTTTTTTTATCCGCCCTCCCTGCTCTGCTTTTCTCCGGCTTTCTTTTTGTTTCCCGGATTTCTTCCTCCGTTTTAATTTCCACAACCGGTGTTTTTTCCTCCTGCACAACTCCAGCCAGAATATCTTGTAAATGGCAGTTTCCTGCCTGTGCCATTCCGTGTAAACCGTATATCTGCCGGCACAGTTTTTGATCTGCTCCATCCATATAATCCATCAGACACTCCAAAACTCTGGCCACCCCATCCATTACACCTTTCTTGTATCCTCCACAGTATGGAATCTTCCATTTTTTCTGAGCCGTGGAATAAAATATGTACTCAGGATCTATTACCAGATGCTCTGGCTCCAGGAGATACTGCTGTGCCTGCTTATAACATTGAAAAACACCTTCTAACAGTTCTTTTACCTTGTCTGCCGTCAATGGATGTTCAGAAAAATATTTTTTTAAGGGTATTACCCCTGACAGATCATATACATATTCTTTTTCCCCATCCACTTTGTGCAGTCTCATTGGCAGAATCCCCTCCGGTGTCCGGTGGCACACCAGTTCATCTCCAAAACATTCTCCTGCCTCACCTGTGATCCGCAGATAAATCCCCGAAGAACTTTCCATCATTTCAAATTCCATTTTACCCATCCTCTCCATCCCATTTTATCCGGGCATACTCCACCTGTTCTTTTTCTGTTTCATAAATCCCGGTCTGTTTATTTCCAAGCCATATTTTTTTCAAAAGCGGAAAAGAAACCGGGACTTCATATTCTGCTGTTACCTTGTACCACGCCAGATATTTCTTTTTTGTTATCTGCCGGATTTTCAAAAGATACAAATGTTCATTGATCTCTTTTCTGCTCTTTCCCTCATCCTCATTCATTCTCTGGATCAATTCCCGGTTTACAATACTATTTACATCCGACGCCATAACAGCCCTGTCATGTACATACAATCCTCCATAGCAAAGCGCCACCAGTACCCAGATACAAATACTCACAACAAACACCGCTTCCACTGTAAATGAAGCCCTTGCCATAACACATCCCTATCCTTTCCACTTCACGATTTCAATCGCAGCAAAGGCAGCGGATATAAAGGGAACAAATGCCAGCCGGTAAGTTTTCCCTTTCTTTTTCACCGCCATCAGTATAACGCCTGTCACACTGCAAAAAAACAACGCCAGCATAAGAATTTCCAGATTATCGAAAAATCCCAGTGCCGCTCCGGTTACACCAAGAACAATCCCATCTCCTGCTCCAACGGCCTGTCTGGATAATACAGACACCGTAAAACAAAATACACCGATAACGATTCCACCCAAAAGGCTCGGGATCCCCTGTCCTTTCACCACTCCCATGACACTAAAAAGTAAAATACCTGCAATTCCCGGCCAGACAGGTACCGTCTTTGTCTTTGCATCCACCGCTGCCATCCACAAAAGATAGGCCGCTAAAATTCCTTCTTTGATCAATCATTCTCCTCCTTCATCACATTGCAACATTTACTGCATGGTGTACGGCTGCCCACCTGAGAAAGATCCATCTCACGTATCTTCCTTTTCAGTCCACTGCAGGCACCATGGCTGTGGTATTTATCTCCAAAATTCGTAATCCATACCGGCGTCTCCTTCTGAAAGGATTTCCCCTTGCAGCAGCGTTCACACTCTTTATAAATCCCACCTCCCCAGTTTCTCATGTCTTCCAAATCCCCATAAACAACCTGGGATATACTCAGCGTTAAATAAGTACAGGACAATTTTTGATGATATACGCTTCCATTCTCAGCCACATAAACAGTCTGCCCTGTCCTGCCCGCCGGTTTCCTTGTCTCTACTCCGGTAAACGCCCGCATATGCACCCGCTGTCTAAAACGCAGCTGGGGTACTGTTATCATCCGAAAAGGGAGTTTTACTTTATAAGTGCCCACCAGATCGATTTGATCCTCTTCTTTCATAATCTCAGAAGACAACAGAGACACAACCCTTTCACTGTCTCTTAAATATAAAGCCAGTTTCCCTTGATAGTAGGCCAGACTTTTATATGCGGAACCTTCTGTGGCCCCATAGCCTGCCGATGCCTCTCTTGCTACCCGGACCATAGCCATCTGCACCTGTTCTTCTTCTGACATTAAAACACCCATATACCCAATAAGTACCATAGAAAAAATAAATAACGGCAAAACAAGTGCTGCTTCTACTGTCATAGAACCCGATACCCTTTTCGAAAGAGGAAAGGGTATCCTCCTTGTGCAATAAGGAATGGTTCTCCCTTGTTTTTTTGAATTTGATAATTTAAAGATTGACTTCCTCCTCCTCTCTTTCTTTGATTTGTCAGAATACCCTTTCCTCTTTCGAAAATGTCATATATAACGGACTGTCACTGTTTTTTCATAAGAATGAAATGTCACCTGCCGCTTCAGCATATCCGAGACAGAAGGCATACGAAAAAAACTGGCAGGGATCTGGAATTTTCCTGATACCGTCAATCCTCCGGTCATGGTTCCCACTGAAAAACCGGCATGTCCGTTTTTCCCCATGTCCCCATCGATCAGATCCATCAAACGGTAACGCCTTGTTTCCGGCTTCATCATCATCCAGAAAATCTGTATATATGTCTCATATTTAAAACTTTTCTTATCCGCCTTTTTCCGCTTTTGTGCCCTGGCACAAATATCTTTTGCCCGGATCTGAAATATCTGGGGAAAGGTCGTAAGTATATCTTTGGATGTCTTTACTACCGGTACATGACGCTGCTGCAGTAACGCAGAAATGTCCACCAGACTTTCTACCATAGACCAGGCAAGCAGAATCATTGTTTTCGTAAAAGTCACAAGAGGCTGCATACCGGTAAATCCTACAACAGCCAACGCCGCAGCCCGGTCTTCTCCCGCCATCCGGCTGTCTTTGCAGATAACAAGAAAATTGTTTACCATCCGAATCAGTAAAATCCGGTTTAACACACCATTCAAGTTTTCCACATCACTTTTCTTTCCACACAAAATATATTCCCACTGATAATCAAGACATCGTTTCCACTTGGTTTTCTCACTCATAAATCCGGTAAAATACTGTTGTATGTACTGATCCAGCGCATAGGATCCCAGTGCATAGTTTCCGGCAGACACCAGTCCACTTTTTAGATCCACTTTTTCCTCATCCAGAAAATCCGTGACACGATCTTCATATTTTTCATCCTCCTGGTCTTCTTTATACAGTCCGTTATAATTATCCGGCGTACTTATCTCCTTTTTTGACAGTTCCTTTTCCCATACCAGATTCAAAATCCCCTTTTTCCACGCTTGTGAAATGCCTGTAATGGGATTTTCTCCGCCACCCTGTTCTTGAACTCCTGTATAATCAAACTCCGGTGTTTCAGCCTGATACCCCTTCCAGCAGTCCTTGATGTCGTCCCAGTCAGTCCCCTCTTTCATCAGCAGTTCCTTCATATCTTTCAGAACTTTCAGATTGGAATCCAGTACCACCAGACTGGACAGGATCTGACAAAATGTACTTTCCGACTCATTAAAAACTCCTGACTGTTGCAGACGGTCCCGGATGATCACCGCTTCCTCTAACCGTTGGATCACCTGCTCTATGTCTTTTTTCAGTTCACTTCTTTTCTTCTCATAGCCCGAAAAAGAACGGATCTTCTTTTTCATTTTTTCCCATACTGACTTTTCATGGACACCGAATTTCTGGCTCTTTACAGCACCGGCGGCAAACATTTTCATAAAATATTTTTCGCAGCATACCTTGCCATTGCGGATATAGATGCCATCTATGAGGCGCATCAGTTTTACCAGTTCCTGGCTGTTGCTGGCTTCCTTTTTCTCCTGCTCCACCTGATCTTCGATCTGTGCTGCTTTGGTTTCTGTCTCTGTTACCTGCTGTGCTTTGGACAAAAAGTTTTTAAGTCCCTCCTTGACCGCCTTGCGAAGCATTTTTCCCTCAATCTGCTCCTGTAAAATCCCTGCCTTATGGTCTCCCATGTACTCTTTTTTCTCAATGTTAATTCCCTGGTTCTGTTGAGCAAGAAAGGAAGTGATATGCTGTCCCCCCGGCTCCAGTCCGTAAGACAGATACCTGGCGATACTTGTTTCATACGCCTCTCCACCACTTTCTAACCCAAACAATCCATACTGCTTTTCCAACGGTCTGCTGTACTCTGCCAGCAATGACTCTGTGGCACAAAAGAGCCCCCGCTCTCCCTGATTTTCACACAGGGTAAAACGAGCCGTCTCCACCATGGTTCCCAGCAAAGCCAGCACAAGAAGGCCAGCCATACTGAGAAACACAGTGATACTTCCATCCTTATTTGAGGATAGCTTTAGAATCCTTGTCAAATGACTTAAATGCATTGGTTACAACGCTTGTTATCTTTGTCTTGAAGATCAAAACCAGTGCCACCAGGATCACAAGGATCAAAATAATCTCCACTACGCCTATCGCTTCCTCTTCTTTCCAGAAATTCTTTAATACTTCCATATTGTTTCCTCCTCGTCTAAAATTTGCCTTCTCAGATACTCATAAATGCCGGCACCATGATCATAGCCATCACAAGACCCAGCATAAGGATCATGGGAAACAGCAGTTTTGTCCCCATCTTCTCCCCCTGGGCAAGTGCCAGCGCCTTTCTTTGTTCCAATGCTTCCAGAGACTCTTTTTCCAGAATCTCTAAAAGCCCCTGTGCCCCCTTTTTCACATTTTGCGACACAATGGATGCAAATCTCATGTAGGGCATCAAATGGCATCTTCTCCCAAAAGCCTCCATAGCCAGGCTTTCCGGTTTGCCATCCCGCATCTCCTGGCTGGCAATGCAGAGTTCTTCGTATGCATACCGCACCGGTACCTGATTTTTTCTGGTCTCCTCATATTCTGCACTGAGCCTCTCTACTGCCTTGCTTACCGTCAGTCCTGCTCCCATTAAAAGCATAAGTTTGTTGACGATCTCCGGATGATCCTGCAGCATCTGTTCTTCCCTGTACTGCATTTTCCCTTTCATCTGACGGTGCCATACAACCGGCAGAAATAAAATAACTGCCAGCAGCAGATAAACTGCCTCATAACTTCTTTCCCCATCTGCTTCGCTTTGATACCTGACAGCTGTTTCATTAATTTCTGCCGGCAGTTTTATCTGTTTCTTTTCCTTTTGCTCCTCCACCGCTGTCTGCAGTGCCTTATAAAGTTCCTTTTCCCGGAGCCAGTCAGCATCTTCCGGAGCAGCCACCAGATGTACCGGATAAGAAAAGGATTCCTTCCAGTCCATATAAGAAACTTCCGCTGTTATTTCTGTGTCAATCCCTTCATCCGGCAGGGCCTCTTTCTTCAGCTGGCCACCCTCTCCTATGTACTCTTCATCATAGGTCCACTGAACCGCTGCTTTGCAGGAAGGTATACTCTGGGGAAAATATAAATCTTTCTTTATCTCTGCCAGCGAGGAATTTTCCCCCGTCACCTTCTGATCCAGATAGGATTTCGCCTCTTTTTTCAATTTTTCCTTCTCTTCTTTTGATAAAACTCTCTCCGGAATTTCCAGGGAAATCTCCTTTTGCCAGGTGCCTTCCGCTGTTTCTCCTTCTACCATGATCCTTTTCTCATAAGACTCATCCTGCCTTGTCACCACCCCTTCTTTTATTTCATCCTTTTCCGGGGTAAAATAACAGACCAGCCACACGACAGCTAAAAGCACCGCCAGAACGAACACCGTCTTCCTTCGTTTTTTCCTGATCTGAAAAATCCTGTCTTCCTGATTTTCCCTTGGATAAAGACAGGCGGCATACTCTGTCAGCATGGTGTCTTTCATTTCAAACTTTACTCTTCCCATAACACCTCCTATGTCTGGATCCTCATGATCCGGAATCCCCACCATACAGCCACTCCATATACCAGCAAAGAAATCGTCATAAATATTCCACCGGCCAGAGTCTGGTACAGCGGCTGCAAAAAATCAGGCGAAAGCGTATTCAAATACAGAAGAATCCCCAGCGGAACTACCATCATACACACTGCTTCCATGCGCTTTCCCGCTATCATAGTGCGGATTTCCCGCTTTACCTCCATCTTTTCACCTATATTTCCTGCCGTCCGTTTCATGATCTTTACCATATTTCCTCCACTGCGCCTTGCCGTTACATAGATCTGGGCAAAGATAAGGATATCCTCCACTCCGCTTCGCTGCCCCAGTTCTTTCAGCAGTTCATCCAAAGGCCTGGATAAGGTAAGTTTCGTACATATATCCTTTAATTCCTGCGTCATAAGGGTTTCCCTGCCATATAACAAAAGCAAGTCCTTTCTGGCTTCCGACATGGCATGATCCATGGAGTATCCTGCCGCCAAAGCTGCCAACAGAGCATCCATAGCATCCTTAAACTCCATGGTCAGCTGCCACCGTCTCTTTTCCACCAGCACTTTCTTATAACATTTCAAAAAAATGTATCCACCCAAAAATCCCAGCACCAGCGCCAGAAAAACTCTGTGGTAGAATAAAAAGAGAATCACAGCTGCTATACTGTATCCTATAGAGAAATAGATTACAAATTCTTTTTTATCATACCGGTATACTCCATAATTCATAAAAGACTCACCCCCGCCCGCTGACATTTTTCCTGATTCCGCAATTTCTTCCCTGTAGCACACAAAACACCCTCTACTCTGCCTTTCTGTCCATTTTTTTCCTGAAATTGAAACAGAGTCTGAAGACTAACCCTCTCATTCTCTATTCCCACGATTTCATCAATCTGCAGCACCCGCCGGGAACCATCCCTGAGCCTTCCCAGATGCACCAGGATATCAATCCCGGACGCAATCTGCTGGCGCACCGCCGCCAGGGGAATATCCATTCCCATTAAAACCAGTGTTTCCAGCCGGTTTAACATATCCCTGGGACTGTTGGCATGACCTGTGGACAGAGACCCGTCATGACCGGTGTTCATGGCGGATAAAAGGTCGATTGCTGCCGCATCTCTTATTTCCCCCACGATTATCCTGGTCGGCCTCATTCTCAAACTACTCTTTACCAGATCCCGTATCGTCACCTGATTCTTTCCTTCCACATTGGCATTTCTGGCCTCCAGACGCACAAGATTAGGCACCTGCCGTATCTGCAGTTCCGCCGAATCCTCGATGGTAATGATCCGCTCCTCCCTTGGAATAAAATTGGACAAAATATTCAAGAAAGTAGTTTTTCCCGCTCCTGTACCCCCGGAAATGAATATGTTATATCTGGCTTTTACAAGTTTTTCCAGAAAAGCCGCTGCCTCTTCGGAAACAGCCTCCATCTCCAATAACTTTTCCATTGTCATAACTTCTTTTGGGAACTTACGGATGGTAATAACCGGGCCATTCAGGGCAATCGGCGGCACTACGATATTCACACGGGAACCATCTTCAAGCCGCACATCCAGGATAGGATTTGACTCATTTACGATCCGGTTTCCTCCGGAGGCAATCTGCTGGGCAATATGGTCCAGCCGTTCCACAGATTCAAATCTTCTGTCCGTCTTCTGGAGCCTTCCATCCTTCTCCACAAAAATACTGGACGGCCCATTCACCATAATCTCTGTTATGTCCTCATCCTCCAGAAGGTCCTGAAGCACATCCATCTTGCGGATGGCATTGTAAATCTGCCTCCTAAGACTTTTTTTGACCTCTAACCTCAGATCATTTTCCCTCGCCTGTCCCTGGATCTGCCGCTCTATTACCCCCATCAATTCTTCATCACTAAAAGACACGCCCGGTGGAATCTGTTCCATTACCTGTCTCTGGATCTGCTCCTTGATTTCTCTTGCTTCCATCTGTCACCCCCGATTCTGAAAAAAGCCTTTCTGCCAGTTCCGTGTCCACCTGTTCCGGTTCTTCCTGCTGCAGTCTTCCTGCCGCCGCCACCCACGCCGGCGTCCACAAAATCTTATGGATCTTGGACAATGAGGATCTTTCATCACTTTTTATCATTTTCTCAAAAGCCTCTCCTCTCTCTTTTCCCCACTTTCCTTCCTCCTCTGCCACGAAAATTCTCTGTCCCAGATTCAGAAACTGCAAAAAGCCATCTTTTACACAAGAAAATTCAAGGATCACCACCTCATATCCTCCTGCCTCTTTTACTTCTTTCAAAAACGCCTCAAATTCCTCTTCTTCACAGTCCAGATAGTCCTCATAATGAGAAAATCCCGGCATAACAAATACCTTCCCCCATGACCGTACCATAGGGTTTTCTCCCTCTGTTTCATCCAGACCTTTCATCATAAATATCCCATCCGCCAAAGACACCTGTCCCGGCAGAACACTTCCCCAGGGCGTCATACGGATCCACAAACACCGGCTCCTCTTTCCAAAATACAGCGCCAGCATAGCCGCCACTGTATGGGCCTGACTTTCCTGCGGGGAAAAAACACTATAAATACCACCTTTTTCTGTCTCACATTCCGGCATCTTTTTCATCAGATCCTGATACAACGCTTCCGCTGTCTGGTACCGGCATATCTCGCCTTCTGCCGCTACCGTTGATGCAGTAAGATACCATACTTTTTTGTCCTCATCCTCTGTCTGGCCCGGATCATCCGTAAGCCACACTCCCTTTTCATCCTTTCGCCTCTCAAATCCTCGTTCTGTCACCAGTTCCCAGTCAATCCCACCGGAATGTCTGGTTTCCAGATACTCCAAAAGTCTTCGTCCGTATGCCTCATCTCTCACATAGATCAATACCTTTTTCTCCACACAACCTCCTCTAATTCGTATCGCCCCCTCGCCTGCGCTCGGCGGCAGGTCGTCGAAACCATCTTAAAATATGACTTCGTCATATTGGTTCCTAATCTGTATCGCCCCCTCGCTCACGCTCGGCGGCAGGTCGTCGGAACCATCTTAAAATATGACTTCGTCATATTGGTTCCTCCTCTAATACAACACGTACATAGCTGATACGGTAACTGCCACGGCAAAAGGGATCACTCCTTCGTCTCCCTGCACCTGAAGCTGATAATAAGGGCGCAGTTTCTTCGCCTGTATACAACCATACAAATACATGAAAAAATATCGAAAACGATATGACATATTCCGTCGCATCCACATTTTGCCCAGAGCCATCACGGCTCCTGCTGCTACAGCCCCTGCCATAATAGCAAGTAACTGCTGCCATGTGACAAAACTTCCGATCACGGAAAATAATTTGACATCCGAAGCACCAAGTGCCCGGATCAGATATAGAACACTGCATAGAATCATGGGAAGGATCACTCCCATGAGCCAGGGAACGGTTCCGAATATTCCCTGTGTGTACACCCGGCTGATAAGCCCGGTAACAAGAGCTGGTACGATCAGCCCATTAGAAACTTTATACCACTGTAAATCCATCAATGAGGCAAGGATCAGGATGAGGATCAGACTATCCTGTTCTGAAATAGCTTCACCTCCCAACTTGTGGTGTCACCAACGATAGCACATGCCCTCTAAGTTTGTCAACCACTTTTTTTATTTTTTTCTGCTTGTATATTTTTGCCAATTCCGGACTATATTGATAACAGAACATAAAATGACCGACGGCGAAAGGAGACCTTTATGAGAATAAAAAAAACAGACCCGGCCAGACACATCAAAGAGCAGCTTCTGGAAGAGATGAATCAACTGAACCAATCTCTTGAAACCGTCCACTCCAATTTTGAAAATGTGTCCGATCCGGATCTGATCGACTGTTATATTTACGAGATGAACGCCCTGTCATTTCGTTACAAATATCTTTTAAGACAAATTAAATCTTACGAAGCCTAAGCCTCAAATCCACGATTTGTCCCATTTCCCATGGCTGTGGTTTCATTGAGGCTGCCCGGTGGTCCATATGTAAGTCCGGCATAAATAGACTGTACATTCTGCATTACCGCCTCACGGTCATCCTGCTTTGCCACCTCTTTGAACGACGGAAGCAGCTGTTCCAGAATATCCATGGCATGATCAACTCGTTCTGGCTGGCGTAATGCGACACTCTGACATAATTCCCTGTAGGCGAAAATGTAAAGTTGTCTCAGATAATGAGAAATGGAATACTGCATATCCAGGCTGCGCATCAACTCATCCAGCATCCCTCTGGCACGCTCCAGTTCCTTTCTGGCTTCTTCTATCTTCTGGTCGCAGAGCGCTTTTTTCCCCTCTTTCATACTGGCAATGGCTGCTTCGTAGATCACTACCACCAGCTCACTGGGATTAGCCTGGGTCACCCGGGTTGCAAATTCCTGCAATACCTTTTTGTCCATATGTTATCTCCCTTTTCAAAAAAAGTTATCAGCCCTGCAGTAACTGAAGAATGGTCTGTGGCTGGTTGTTTGCCTGAGCCAGCATAGAGGTACCGGCCTGTACCAGCACACTGTACTGTGTATACTTGGTCATTTCCTCTGACATATCTACATCTTCGATACGGGAACATGCTTCTGTAAGGTTCTGATCCGTCGTATCAAGACTGCTGATGGCTGAATCCAGACGGTTCTGATAAGCACCCAGTTTGGAACGGATAGCGGAAATCTGGCTGATAGCGTCGTCAAACGCTGAAATTGCCTTTCCTGCTCCTTCTTTGGTACATACATTACAGTTCTGGATGTTTAACGCTTCTGCCGTTACCGGTGGAACAGAAATATCAATGGTCTGTCCTTCATTAGCACCAATCTGGATTGCTACATATCCTGCGTCTAACATAGTCATATTGGCGGTAGAACCAGCTGCTGCCTCAGACACATCAAAGATCATGTTAAATCCGTCACGGTCCGACACTTCTACACGGCCTCCGTCAATAAATATAGTGGCTGTATTGGAAAATCCGGAAGATGTATCCAGTGTCACCTTGGCATCCTGTCCCTGTACTTCCTGCGCACCGTTCACACCCAGTTTCGCCGCCAGATTGGCATTATCCGTGGTGATCTGGATCTTCTGGGATGCTCCGTACAAAACACTGGTAAAACTTAAGTTTACCGCATCGGAAAGATCACACTCTTTGCCGTCGTTTCCTACCGGCACAACATCAATATTCATCATTTCACAGCAATCACGGATGGTCGCATATACATCCTGATAGGTTTCACCCTGTTTTACCTTAATGATCTCGCCATTGATCTGGATACTTCCCTCATCATCCTTTGTCACAACATCATCCGGCTTAAAATTGATGCCGGCAGTGGTCATGGTTGCCTGAGTCGCTTCCTGATCTACGGAAAATTTATAAGTAGTCAACGGCACATCATCACTGGCTGACACAAGGCTCACGCCTACATTGTCGCATGACGACTGACGACAGCAGGTTCCATCTAACAAAGACATGGTGTTGTATTCTGTCTGGGAAGACAGACGGTCGATCTCATCCCGCAAAGAATCGATCTCTCTCTGCAGTGCTTTTTTATCTTCAATGGTATTGGTTTCGTTGGCTGCCTGCACAGATAATTCGCGGCATCTCTGAAGCATAGATTCAATCTCTGTCAACGCTCCCTCGGCTGTCTGGATAAAAGATACACCATCGGATCCATTCTGGGATGCCCGGTGCAGTCCCCGGATCTGGGCATGCATCTTCTGTGAGATGGCCAGCCCTGCTGCATCGTCTGCCGCCTTATTGATCCGGTATCCGGAAGACAGTCTGTTGGTACTGTCTGCAAATTTTTTCTGTACGCTGTTTAAGTTCAGATTCGCTCTGATGGCGTTAATGTTTGTATTAATTTTCATATTCTGTCTCATCCTTTCCTGCAATGTTTGTTATAAAACATTTTGCTACCTGGTACAAATCCCGGTTCTTCACATCTCTTTTATATTCTCCTGTATGAAGAGCGGTCCTGCTGCCCCGAATGAGACTTTCACCATCCATAGTGAAACCATACTCTTCCAAATCCTTTTCAAACTTATCAAGAAGCTGCTGACAGGAGGCCAGCGCCTCTTCCTTCTGTGCCGTGACAAATCCCTTTATCCGCTTTCCATTGACACGGAATGTAGCATCTACGGTTCCAAGCACCTCCGACTGCATATGGATCTCCACGCTTCCCTTTTCCGTTTCTCCGGAACGAAGGGTAACACGGCAGCTGGTAATGCCCTGCTCTGTAAAGACAGGCACATCATATACCTGGCTTCTCCGCACGCTGGCGTAAAACGACACATTTCCTGCCATCCGGGCCAATGTCACAACACGATCATATGTTATATCGTCGGATTGTCTCTCTTTCTCAATAGAATCTGCCTGTTTTTCTTCGATTTTTTCGTATGTCTGCTCCAACGCCTCAGGATCGTCAAAATGTTCCAGCACTTCTTGGCTGTCCTCTTCCTGCCACAGATCATACTTTTTAATGCTGTCTGAGAAAAATTCTCTGGCCGCTGCCATATTTGCCAATGTCGCCGGCATATCCATTTCCTCTAAAAATGCCTGCAATCCACTTTGCTCAGCCTCTGTCATCTGCTGGATCTGCTGCACCTGGTGGCTGTAAAATTCAGACATATCTTCTCCCTGGGCCACCTCTTCACAGGCTTCCAATGCCTGCTCCCAGGACATATTTTCCCCTGACAGCAAAACATCCGGTTCCAGATTCTTCTTTAACTGGCCGGCCAGAGAACGGTCGTATGCCGACAAAATCTGGTCTGAAATACTGGTTCCCTTTGTAGAAGCTGCTTCTACGGCTCCCTGCTCATCACTGATCTCCACATCCATTCCTCTGGCCCGTTTAGAACGGCTGGCAGACAACAGAGAGGCCAGATCCAGTTCCCTGCCTTCCTTTACTACCTGTCCGGTCAGGGCTCCGTCACTTTTCTCTATTTTATCCAAAAGACGGAACACGCCAATCATACTGGTTCTTTCTTCCTCTGAAATATTACCCTTATGATCTAACTTCCACAGATATTTCTTAAAGGAAATATCCTGATCTACTACCTCATCATAGATTTCATTGATTTTTTCCTGCAGTTCATCCAGAGAACATTCCAGCGGATTTACCTGATCCTTCACCAGTCTGGCCACCACCTGAGGTTTCATCCGGTCTAACACCGCATTTACCTTGTCATCGTACTCTTTCATCTGCTCTACGCTCTCTTTGGTGATCTCACTCTGGTTGTAACCAAGGATACGCACTGCTCTCTGGTTGCGTCCGGTGGTCTCTAATCCCAGATCTTCCAGAATCTCATTCACATTTCCAAACGCCTTGTTCAGACTGTCTCCCAGATCTCTCCGGACCTGGGTTCCTACTGCCTCATAAGTCTGTCCGGCCTTTTCATACTGCTCTTTGTACGCTGCAGCAGTCTCACCTAAAACACCAAATTTCTCATCCGGTGTCTGGATTGAATCTGCCAGCCACTGAGCCGGTGCTGACAACACATTTTTTACTGTCCCCAGCGTGTCTGTTACCTGTGACACGGCTGCCGCACCAGGATCCATCCCCAGTTCTTCGGCAAACATCTGTCTGGCTTCTTTTTCCTGCTGCCGCAGATCTTCCACAACCTCCGAAAGATGGGCCAGATCCAGATGGATTCCTCTGGCAGCCATACTCCGGGCTGCCTCTGCCGTCATAGACAGCCGGATCTCCTCTAACTGACGCTTGGCCGTGATAAAATCAGCCTCTGTCACATATACCTTTGACAATTCCTCGTCAGTAGTTGTCAAAAGTCCCTCTGCCATTTCCGCCGCTTCTTTTCTGGATGGCACCATAAGGTCCGCCTGTCCCGGCAGTACACCATCTGCCATCTGATCCGTAATCCTGGCCAGAAGGGTCCCGCTGTCTAACTGTGTCAGTTCCTGGATCCGGTTCATTTTCACAATATTTTCCGCTGTTACCGGCAAGCCCTGCTCATACAGCCACCGAGCCTGCTTTTTATTGTCCTCTGACACATCCAGACCTGCCTCCTGCAGAATCGAATCTACCTGCTCCTGTACCTGCTCATATCCCTCTACCGGTATCTCCGGACCCTGACTGCCGGTGTACTGACTTTTCTGCATCTGTTCCGGTGTGAGAGGATAATTTCCTCCAATTAAAAAATTCATCCCAGATCTGCTTATATTCTGGCTCTCCAATGCCAGCCCATAAGCATCCATAACCAGAGAGACATTGTCACTGACTACCGGCAGTCCGCTGGAAGCAAGCTGGCTCTCGATCTGATGCACCATGGCATCCTCTTCCGTCTGGGCCTGTATCTCTTCCTGCTTCGCAACCTGCCTGTCCACTGCCTCTCTCTGATCCTCCCGCTGGCTTTTTACCCTGCGGAGAGTTCTTTCAACCTGAGATGAAGTATACTGCTCTAAGGGTGTCTCTTCATCTGCTACATCTTTTGCATCCTCCCCGGTCATGCACCGGTTGATAAAATCCGAAGGAGACATTTCCGTAGCTTCCCAGACATCCTTATCCTCTGTATTCAATTGTCTGGCCTGCGCCTCTGTATAAGTTGCACTTTCCTTACTTCTGCCTGGGGCACAATCCTTTGATAAATCTGCTTTTACTGCAGAAACACTGCCATCCTTGGCATCTGATCCAGCCACACCGGCGTCCTTTGGTGCCGGTACATTCTGCAAAGAAAGGGAAATTTTATTATTCTGTATGATCATAATTTCACGCTCACTTTCCCGTTTTCTATGGTATATTTCGGCAAAAGAACATGAAATCTTTACTATTTCTCCTGATATTGTGCCAGCAGTTCCCGATCCAGTTTGATACGGTTGTCCATGGTCTTCATAACATCCTTAATCTGTATGTCCTCTCCTGTAAGAGCGAGATCATACAGTACATTGTCACGGAAACCAAGCACGATAGGACGGAAAATATCTTCCTCATTAGCCCGGATAACAAGACCTTTTTCTCCATTGGTCAGTTCTACGCACACACTCGGATACAGTATGTTGATTGCCTTGATCAATGCATTTACAATGGATGGTTCATACTGGTCACCCTTTGACAGCAGTTCCCGGATCGCCTTCACTTCGGAAGTAGGTTCTGTATGGGATTTCATTGCCGTCATACGGTCGTAGGAATCAGCAATGTACAAAATATTTGCCTCCACATTGGCCAGCATGGCATCCGAAAATCCCTGTTCTTCATTGCAGTACAGATTCTGCATATGATTCACGATCCGTACAATGCTCTCATCCAGATCTATACTCTTATTAAGAATCTCCTGGGTGCTGTTGCGGATAGCTTCTTTCTGATTCTGCTCCAGCACATCCCCATTCATAATGCCGGGATGCTCCATCACACCGATGTCATGAAGAACGGCCGCCTTGATCAGATTGCGCATACTTCCCTGTGGAAGATCCATGTGGCCGCCGATCAGTGCCGACAAAATGGCTACATTCATAGAATGTTTGTAAATAAAGTCATCCGTACTCCGCAGACTCTGGACAAAATTGATCCGATGGTCCAGTGACGCAAAATTCTTCATCACAAGGCCACAAAGCCACTCCATGCCTTTATCTTTTTTACCTTCACAGATCAGTCCCATATCCTCTCGGATGCTAAATACCGCCATAGCCTGAAAACGCTCAAACATGATATCATCATCCGTCAGCGGTGGCAACGGCTCTGCCGGTTCCAGTATGTACAGGCCTAACAGTCCAAAGTTTCGTATAGCGTAGATCGCCTGCATATTTAATTTTGTATCCCGGTCGTGGAGCAACACTCCGTTTTTATTGTAAATCGGCTTGCCCAGTCTCATACCGGGCCGCAGATCATCAACTTTAACAAATAACAATAATACCCCTCCTGTCTCAATTCCGTCACATATTTATGTTATCTTATTTTTATAATAACAATAAAAAGGTTGAATGGCAACCGTTTTTCATATATGTTTTCTAATTGCAATCGTATGTAAAAAAAGTGAGGTCCTGAATATGAAACAAACAATACTATCTGTCATACTGTCTTTTTCTCTGGCAGTTATGACTCCCGGCGCAGTGGAAATAGCCAAGGCAGAGACTGTCCCATCGGAAAAGCAGGCCACAGTCTCCCTGGAAAATGGCTCTTACGAAGAGGGAAGTGTCATCGTTACCCTGGCTTCTCCGGATGAGACACCTCTCACCAAAGAGGGCACCACATCCTTTGACAAGCACATCCGGGTAGAAGATTCCTATGACTTTGGAGACGCCTCTGTTCTTGGCGCCACAAAAAAATCCAGACAATTTTTCTCTGACAAAACCTTTACGGTCTCCCAGGTTACTTCAGATGAGTATTCCACCGAAGAATTGATGGACCGGCTGGAGGACAATGCCTATGTAGTAAATGTAGAACCAGACTATCACATGTATAAAATGGGTTCCACCAACGACACCTTATCTGATGCCCAGTGGGATCTGGATGGCGGGGGACTTTTCTCCGGCAGTACCAAGGGCATCCAATATTCCAAGGCCTCACAGACCACGGCTGCAGACACCCCGGTGGTAGCAGTCGTAGATACCGGGGTGGATTACACCCACGAAGATCTGGCTTCCAAAATGTGGAGAAATCCTTACACATCGGTTCTTCCGGGCACATACGGTTATGATTTCGGAGACAATGACAGCGATCCTATGGACACAGATGAAGACAGCCACGGCACCCATTGTGCCGGTACTATCGGCGCCGCTGCTAACAACAGCAAGGGAATCGCCGGTGTGGCGGGCTCCGTAAAGATCATGGCACTGAAAATATTCGATTCCAAAGAAACAGCCAATCTATCCTATATCATATCTGCTTTTAACTACATCTACATGGCTCAGCAGTTAGGAGTAAACATTACTGCTGTCAACTGTTCCTGGGGCGGATCTCCTTCCAGTTCTACCCTGCAGGCCCTTGTGAGCAAAATCGGTTCTGCCGGTGCCTTGTTTGTGTTTGCATCCGGTAATGACGGCATAGACCATGACGATGTTATGCAGCAGAATGTATGCCCTTATGACCTGTACAGTCCTTATGCCGTCGTGGTAGGCGCTTCTACCACAAGCGACACCAAGGCTAATTTTTCCGATTATGGCAGATCTACCGTGGATCTTTTTGCTCCCGGCCAGAAGATTGTTTCTTCCGTAGCTGCAGATACATTTTTCCCGGCTCTTTACTCCTCCCAGAAGCAAAAAGAGATCACAACTTATACAAACAACTGCGACGCAGATGATGCACTGTTAGTAACATCCGAGTCCATTGGAAAAAGAGACACCCAGATATACGATGTCTCCGTATCACACAGTAGTTTTGACTACTTTGACCAGACTGGCAGCGGCAGTGCCAAAGTCTCCTTCCAGGCATCTTCCCACGGCCGTTCCGCCCTGCATTTATACCTGGATGTGACAGACCTGGATCTATCCTCGGATGCTTCTTATTATCTGGCATATGATCTGGGTGTGGAAAAAGGCGATTCCCTGTCCTGGGAGCACACTTTCCTCAAAAGAAACGGAAGCAGCATCATTACCTACAATGGCAGAAAATACCTGAGTGTTGTGAACCTGGAGGGCACCCTTAGCAGTTATTCTAATCTGTATTTTGACAACCTGGCCATCTCCAAGGCGAACCCGGCTACCAGTACCTTTGGCAAATACAACTGCTATAGCGGTACTTCCATGGCCGCTCCGGTTGTATCCGGTGCTATCGCCGTTCTTGCCGGTGCTGTGCCATCTGATTCCGCCATTACCCGCCGCCAGCGTCTGATGCAGTGCATCCGCACCACTCAGGCTCTTAGCAGTGTATGTAAAACCGGCGGCATCCTGGATCTCAGCAAACTGAGCACCGTAACTGCCTCCACCACTTCCAGCAACAGTTCCGGAACTACTTCCAGGGCTGGTTCTACTTCCTCCACCACGAAAAAAGTTTTGGTAAAGAAAGTAAAACTTAACAAGAAAAAGGCGACTCTCAAGTACAAAAAAACTTTGAAACTGAAAGCCACCGTCACTCCTAAAAATGCTACAAACAAAAAAGTAAAATGGTATGTTTCCAATAAAAAATATGCCGCTGTCTCTTCCAAAGGTGTTGTAAAAGCCAAGAAAAAGGGCATTGGCCACACCGTCCGGGTCTATGCAAAAGCCAAGGACAGATCCAAGAAAAAGGCAAGCTGCAAAGTCAAGATCAAGAAAAAATGATCCCTATCGCACACCTACTAAAAGCACAGAGGCAATCGCTCCCACAAAGGTAGCAAACAGTGCCCCTGCCAGTGTATATCTGGTTTTAGTGACTTTGGCAGTCATGAAATATACGCTCATGGTATAAAAAATCGTCTCGGAACAACTCATGAGGACCGATGACAGGGTTCCCAGATAAGAATCCGTTCCGTAGGTTTTATAAATATCCAACAAAAGTCCGGTAGCCGCCGAAGAAGAAAACATTTTCACAATAAACAGAGGCAGTAATTCTCCCGGAAAATGGAACAATTTAACAACCGGCGCCAGAATGGCTGCCAGATAATCCATAACCAGAGATTCCCGTAGAATGCCAACTCCGATCATTAATCCGATCAGAGTTGGCATTATTTTGTATACCGTCAAAAAACCATCTTTCGCCCCCTCAATAAATTCATCAAACACATCTACTTTTTTGAACATACCATAAGCAACCACCAAAACGATCACCAGCGGGATCATACAGTCCGACAGAAAATACAGTATATTCATAGGCCTTTCCTCCCTGCCAGGATTCTGGCGGATGTGGCAAAAAGAACCCCTGCTGCCACAGAAACAAGTGTGGCTGCCAGTCCCATTCCCAGAATGGAAGTGGGCGATACCGAACCATACTGGCTGCGGTATGCAATGATATTTACAGGGATCAGCTGAAGGGAAGAAATATTTATGATCAGAAATGTACACATATCGGTACTGGCCCTGTGGCTTCCGTGATTTAACTGTGCCAGCTGCTCCATAGCTTTTAATCCCATGGGTGTGGCTGCCCAGCCCAGACCCAGCACATTGCTGATAATATTAGCGGCTATATATTCATTGGCAGGGTGATCTCCCGGAACAGTGGGAAATAAAAAAGCAAGGACCGGCCGCAGACCCTTAGTGAGCCTGTCAATGATCCCTGCTTTTTTAGCAATATTCATCAATCCTGTCCACATGGACATGACCCCCAGCATGGTAATACAAAGCATTACCGCATCTTTGGAAGAATCAATGGCTGCTGTGCCGACACTTCCAATGCGTCCGTTACACGCTGCCACCAAAATTCCCACAAGGATCATAATCCCCCATAATTTGTTGAGCATAGAAAACATCCTTTCCATTTCTCTCCTTACTATGGGTATGCCAGAACTTTCTCATTTATTCTTTATTTACAATATTTCTGGATGGTAGACCAGGTCGCCGGCCGCTCGCATCCAAGTTTCCAGAATGCAAAACCAGCCACTTTCTGTTTAGCCACCTCATCCATCTTTTTGCCAAGAGAAGTCTCTTCCTCCAGCCAGATCTTATAAGTATAGCCACCGTCTTTATACTGGGCAAAATACTGTCCTGTGGTGTCATCCCATTTGGCTGTCGTATCGTGGGACTTAAGAATGGTCTCTGCCGCACTCATTCCGTAAGCCTGGGAAGTCGGTTTACCTCCCTTTGACTTAGATTCCTTCCAAAGCCTTGTGTAGAATGGCAGTGCAGCCACAACACGCTCTTTAGGAACGCTGGCAACCATGGATGCCACACCGTTTTTCACAAATTCCAGAGAAGAGACCGAACCGCTTTCCTCACTCCCCTGATAATGCTCATCATATGCCATAAGGATCACATAATCCACCACTTTTCCCTGCTCTTTAATGTTGTAAAAAGCATTGTGGGCTGCCGGTGTATAATTATCTACCGATATAACCAGTTCATTAATGTGTGCTTTAATGGTCAATTCCCGCAGAAATTCCAGATACGCCGCCGCATTATCTTTCGTCACATGCTCAAAGTCAATATTGATACCGTCCAGATCATACTGGATCGCTTTTCCTACCAGACCATTGATCAGCTTGGTACGGCTGGTGGTAGAACCAAGAACCTGGCTCAATTTGATGCCTTTCTTAAAGTCGTCCACAAGTCCCCATACCTTTTTACCGGCACCATGAGCCTGAGCCACATACCCGCTGTCTGCCAGTGAGGTAAAATTACCCTCATTGTCACTGAGCGAGAACCAGGTCGGTGCGATCACATTCATGGCTCCTGCCGAGGAAATCCCCGAATAAATCGCTTTACTGCTCTGCTCCGTAGTAACCTGATGCCAGCCTAAGCACACTGTCTTTGTTCCGGCTGTCTGCTGTTTAAAACTTTCCGGCTCCGAATCAAATTCCCAGGTTCCTTCCTTTTTCTGGGTCAGACGATCGGTCGGCACATATCCAGTGATGCCGTCTTCTGTGGTAACAGCAGTGTAACCATTTTCCTCTTTGGTCTTTGTTTCTACCAGAACCTTGGCTCCTTCCGATACCTCAACCCAGTAAGGATACCGCTTGCCCGGTCCCGTACGAAGATCCGTATCTTTAGAAAGCACCGCAAATGTGTGAGTCTTGTCCCGGTCCGTCATAACAACCATACGGGAAGGATTTGAATACTCCTGGATATAATTGGAACTGTGTTCTTTAATAAAACTAAGGGATACATAATAAGTCTTGTCTATCTTACGCAGAACCGGTTCCTGCGTCTCCTTTGTATCCTTTCCCAATGTGTACGATGCCGCATTTTCTCTGGCCTGTATCACTCCCTGGCTGGTCGTGTAAGCCAGAACACCTTCCAACCGGTCCACAAAAATACGGTTGTCCAGATAAGCAGACGCCATATCTGCCGGTACATAGGTATATCCATCTGCCTTGATAGCCTTTTCATCCTGCAATTCATCATCAATCAGCACCGCTTCCTCGCCGGCCTTCAGCTCAAACAGTTTGTTCAGATTGGCCTGTACATGGCTTGGTGCTACCTTTTTGTAAATAACAATTGCAATCAGGGCCATAACAAGCAAAATCGCAATCACAAATGCAATCCATACTACTTTTTTTCGTTTGCCCATTTCGCATCTCCTTTTCGTACTATACAAAACGCCTTTCTTACAGTGCTTCCTTGATTGCCTTCAACAACTCATCATAAGTGTCAAAAGCAGGATACTGTGGATAATCCTTCTTGATCTGCTCTGTACTGCGGAACAAAAATCCTGCCTTGCTGGCCTCGATCATTCCCAGATCATTGAAACTGTCGCCGCTGGCAATAGTCTCAAATCCACAGGACTGCAGTGCCTTTACGGTTGTGTATTTGCTCTTTTCACAGCGCATTCTAAATCCGGTTACTTCTCCATTTTCAGCCACTTCCAGTTCATTACAGAAAATCGTCGGCCAGCCCAGTTTCTTCATCAGCGGGGCAGCAAACTGTGTGAATGTGTCACTGATAATGATCACCTGAGTGAGAGAACGAAGTTCATCCAAAAACTCTTTGGCACCCGGCATCGGATCAATAGTCGCAATGGTATCCTGGATTTCTTTCAGACCCAGTCCATGCTCCTTCAAAATACCGATACGGTAATTCATTAATTTATCATAATCCGGTTCGTCTCTTGTTGTCTTTTTCAACTCAGGGATTCCTGTCGCCTCTGCAAATGCGATCCAGATCTCCGGTACAAGAACGCCTTCCAAATCCAAACATACAATTTCCATCTTCTTTTCCTCCATATTCCTTTTTCTATTACTATATCAATTACCGTTCCATTTTGCAAGAAAATCCAAGGAGCTTCCTGGCATTCTCTCCCAGTATTTTTTCTTTTTCCTCTCCTGTGAGATCCGTATGCAGGATCCATTCCTTGGACTGCTTCTGGTCACACCACGGACTATCCGTGCCAAACAAGATCCGGTCCGCACCGTGATCCCGGACCATTCTGGTAAAACGCTCCTTATTCAGAAGCCCCTGTACCCCCTCCAGACAATCAATGGAAAAAGAAGTATCCAGGTACACATTCCTGCCAATAAGAAGTTCTTCTACCTCATCCCATAAGGTCCATCCCCCCATGTGGGCAACGATCAATTTGTCGGTCCCGGTATCTTGTAACACCTTTACCGTACGGGCCGGCGTACAGCGAATGGGATCCGGCAGTCCAATATCGATCCCTCCATGTACCACTGTATAAAGCCCCAGTTCTGTGGCCTTATCAACGATGCGCTCCATGCGGATATCATCAAAAAAAGTCCCCTGATAATCCGGGTGCAGCTTGATGCCCCGCACATCATGGTCTGCCAGCCAGGACAGTACCTCTTTATAATCAGGTGTGTCGGGATGAATGGCACCAAAAGAGAGCAAACCTGTCTCCCCGGCACATTCATTGGCCGCTACTGCCTCCTGATTCATTTTATCCACCTGTTTTACAGAAGTCGCAACGGGCAAGAGCAGGGAATAATCAACCCCTGCTCTTTTCATTGACTCCTGCAAACCTGATTTCATCCCGTTGCTCTGAGCCGGAATGTCCGCCGCTTTGGACAGTTTTTCCACCGCTCTTTTCGCAATCTTTTCGGGATAAACATGGGTATGCATATCTATTATCATTTTTTGCCTCCTGTGGGATATTCCTATATCAGATGGAATATCCAGTCAAAAATGCCTCTTTATTTATGTCAACGGTCTTTGGCGGCACTGTTTTTTCAATGACTTCCAGCCACTGCTCTTTCGGAAAATCCATGCTTTTGGCTGCTACACCAATGATAATGGTATTAAACACTCTTGCATTGCCAAGTTTTTTGGCCTCTGCCATGGCGTCCACGGAAACCACTTTGAAACGCTCTGATAAAGTCTCCAGGATCTTCTCCGGATACTCCATAGCTCCAGTCACAACGGTCATAGGATCCATGCGCTGGTCATTGACGATCAGTACGCCGTCTTTCTTCAAAAAGTGAGCATAACGCATGGCTTCCAGTTTTTCAAAGGCGATCAGCACATCTGCCTGCCCCTCTTCTACAATAGGCTCGTAAACCTTTTCTCCGTAGCGGACAAAGGTAACTACACTGCCACCACGCTGTGCCATACCATGTACTTCGCTTAATTTTACATCGTATCCTGCCTCCTGGATGATACCGCCCAGAACACGGCTTGTAAGGAGTGTACCCTGACCACCTACACCTACTATCATAATATTTTTCGTCTTCATGTCGTTACCCCCTACTTCTCGTATTTCTCAATGGCATCAAATTTGCACAACTGTTTACACAGACCACAACCGTTACACATCGTCTCATCAATGGCAATGGTTCCATCCTCGTTCTTGGTCAACGCCGGACAGCCAGGCTTTAAGCACATGCCGCATTTCTTACATTTTTCACTAAGAGGACGACATTTATACGGGAATTTTACCCCTTTCAAAAGCGCACATGGAGCGCAGGCAATGATAACGGAAACTTCGTCTTTTGCCACTTCTTCCTTGATGGTCTTTTCCATAGCCTCAATGTCAAACGCGTCTACCTCGGTCACACTGTTGATACCCATTGCCTTGCATATCTTGTAAATGCTGATAGCAGGCACTTCCTGTCCTTTCAGTGTCTTGCCGGTAGCTGCGTGATCCTGGTGTCCTGTCATTCCGGTGGTGGAGTTATCCATAATGATAACGGTTCCGGTTCCCTGGTTGTACACCATGTTCATCAGGGAATTGATGCCGGTATGCATAAAGGTAGAATCTCCGATGACCCAGTTTTTGATATAATCTTTTCCTTTGGCCTTTTCCATACCGTGAAGGCTGGAAATACTGGCTCCCATACAGATCGTTGTATCAATGACATTTAACGGTGCCACCGCTCCCAGCGTATAACATCCAATGTCGCCGGCAGCGTGGATCTTTAATTTATTCAAAACAGAAAATGTGCTTCGATGCGGACAACCCGGACACAAGATCGGCGGACGAGCCGGCAGATTGTCATATCCTTCTGCCTCTACCTTTTCACCCAGCACTTTCTCACGGAGAAGGTTGGCACTATATTCGCCCTGTCTGGTGAAAAGTTCTTTTCCCTGACAAGGAATCCCCCAGGCCCGTACCTGTTCCTCGATCACAGGCTCCAGTTCCTCAAAAATGTAAAGTTTATCAACTTTCGATGCAAATTCTTCAATCATTTTCTTTGGCAGAGGATGAACCATACCCAGTTTCAGAACAGAGGCCTCCGGACATACTTCTTTTACATACTGATATGGGATACCACTGGTAATAAATCCAATCTTGGTATCATTCATCTCAACCCGGTTAATGGCAAAATCACAACTGTCCTCTTCCAATTTTTTCATGCGTTCTTCTACCCAGAGGTGGCGTTTTTTCGCCATACCAGGCATCATAACATTCTTCGCCGCATTTCTCTCATAAGGAATATCATCCTTTTCCACACGCTCTCCCAATGTAACCGGTCCCTGGGAATGAGCCAGTCTGGTAGTAGTACGGAGGATAACCGGTGTATCATAAGTCTCACTGATACAGTAAGCCTCTTTTACAAAGTCTTTGGCTTCCTGACTGTCAGAAGGCTCCAGCACCGGTACGATGGCTGCTCTTGCTACCGCTCTGGTATCCTGCTCATTCTGGGAACTGTAAAGTCCCGGATCATCTGCTACCACGATCATCAGACCTCCGGTAGCTCCTATGTAAGAAGCTGTATACAGTGGATCGCTGGCCACATTCAGTCCTACATGTTTCATGGAAGACATCGCCCGTACACCACTGATGGACGCTCCGATGGCCACTTCGGTTGCTACTTTTTCATTCGGTGACCACTCTGCATATATTTCATCGTATTGTACAATATTTTCACTGATCTCAGTACTTGGTGTACCGGGATAAGCTGCCGAAACCTTCACTCCGGCCTCATAGGCACCACGAGCAATGGCTTCATTACCAAGCATAATTTTTGTTTCACTCATGTTTCTTTATACCTCCATTTTTTCCTGCCTTATATTGTAACACATATTTTGCCCTAATGGGAAATTTTTTCAATATCTGAGGCTGTTTACCGGATCTTGTCTACCCCTTTCTGAATTTTTTCACCCAGGAAATCGCTGAGACGCCTTATGCCAAACAGATCAAACAGGTTGATACGGATCCGGTCTGTCAAAGTTCCTATGATCCAGATTCCCAAAACAGTAGCAAGGATCGCTCCCACCATCTGACCCGGATTCAGGATCAGATACCCCACAAACATATTTTCCATACAAAGTTCGATCATCAAAGGCTCTTCGTGGAGAAGATACACGCCAAAAGAAGCCGGTGCCAGATAACCAATAATCTTTCTGGCCATTTTTCCGCATCGTATATTCACAAAGATCAGAAACAGGCACACACCGCTGAGTACAATCGTGGGTGATGTATAACTAATAAGATAATCGTATAAGATCGGCTGGTTTTCCCCTCTTGGTATATGATACTGCACTCCCACCTTCACCAGCCAGGTGACCAGTATGCAGACCAGATATCCCAGGAATTTTCTGCCTCCCTTTCCCGGAAAAGTAGTGTTATATTTCTTAATATAGCCTCCCACCAGGTACAACACTGCCAGCCAGAGAAAACTATATCCGCTGCTGGTCCGTGGAAAATCTTCGTAGAACAAAGTCGGCAGGATGGAAAATATAAGACACAAAAAGAATAAAAGCCTCTTTAACTCCGCTCTGTCCAGCCGCTCCAGCATCATGTTCAAAAACGGTATGAAAAAGGCGAGACAAAAATACGCCGTAAAATACCAATATGTATTGTAGGCAAAAGGAAACAGCAGTTCCCGTTTCCCTTTCAGATTTACCAGTTCCGGTCGGTAAATGTAAAATATAATCGTAGTAGGCACCGTGTAAAAAAGCACCTGAAAGTACAAATATACAAGACCGGAATACTTATACTTCCGCCCATACCCTACATAACCGGATATCATGGCGTAGATATTTACCGCACTGTAGGCTCCGATCTCCAGAAGCCAGGCCGTCTCACTTTTTACCGTCAGCGGATCCGATCCATCCAGTATTCCTCCCTGCCCAAGCACATGAAGAAGAACTACCATCATCATAGAAACGATCCGAAGCAGGTCAATTCCATAATTTCGTTCTTCCATGGAACTTAATCTAAATTCCTGCATATTACAACTCCTCTTTGCATAACTATTCCCTATTGTACCATATTTCGACAAACACAGCAAATTACAGGTATGAAAAAAGCTGCCAAACGGCAGCTTTTTAGGGAGAAGAGTTGTGAATTCCGGGTTCTGACACCGAAATCCATTTATATCAAATATTAGAAACTAGCATAATTTACCATGATTTCCCGTAATAGAGAAAATCACCCACTCTGCTATGTTGGTAGCGTGATCGCCAATGCGTTCAAAATACTTGGCTACCATAAGCAGATCGGTAGCAGGTTCACCCAGGTTCGGATCCTTGTGGATCAGATGAATGATATCCTCTCTGGATTTGCAGAAAAGTTCATCCACTACATCATCATGTTCGATGACTTTTTCCGCCTTTTTCTTGTCTTTTTCCACATAGGCTTCGATGCTCTTTACTACCATATAAGTAGTCTCTGTAGCCATTTTCTGTATATGGCGCAGACCTTCTTTGTATCCGGTGCGGGCCAGATGGATGGTCACATCCGCAATGTCCGCCGCATTGTCACCGATCCTCTCCATATCGGTTACCATCTTCAGTGCCGCCGAGATTACTCGAAGATCTCTGGCCACCGGCTGCTGGGACAAAAGAAGTTTAAAACAAAGGTTCTCAATCTTTCTTTCGATATCATTGATCCCCTCGTCTGCTTCCACGGCATTTTTTGCCTTTTCCACATCCAGGGTCTGCAACGCATCAATGGCCCGTTCAATGGCCTTGGAAATGTCATTGCCCATCTGGATCATGTTGGCGTTCAATTCCTCTAACTGTCTGTCAAAACGATTTCTCATATCAACCAAACCTCCCCGTTATGTAATCTTCTGTTCTCTTGTCTTTCGGCACAGAAAACAGGGTTTCTGTATCTGCCATCTCAATCACTTCACCCAGCAGGAAAAAGACTGTTTTGTCTGATACTCTGGTAGCCTGCTGCATGTTATGGGTTACCATGACGATGGTATATTTTTCCTTTAATTCCAGTACCAGATCCTCAATCTTGGATGTAGAAATAGGGTCCAGGGCGCTGGTAGGCTCATCCATCAGGATCACCTCCGGCTCTACCGCCAGTGCCCTGGCAATGCACAGTCTCTGCTGCTGTCCGCCGGAAAGTCCCAAGGCACTCTTTTTGAGACGGTCTTTCAACTCATCCCAAATCGCCGCCTGTTTCAGGGACCGCTCCACGATCTCATCCAGTTTGGCTCTGGAACGGATGCCATGGGTTCTTGGTCCGTAGGCAATGTTGTCGTACACACTCATTGGAAACGGATTCGGATTCTGGAACACCATGCCTACTCTTTTTCTCAACAGGTTCACATCAATATTTCCATATATATCTTCACCGTCCAGCTCGATCTTTCCTGTGATACGGCATCCATCTACCAGATCATTCATACGGTTTAAGGATTTCAGAAAAGTAGATTTACCACAGCCGGAAGGCCCGATAAACGCTGTTATTTCATTGGCCTGAATCTCCATATTGATGTCCTTCAATGCATGAAAGTCACCATAATAAAGATTCATGTTGCCGATATTAAATTTGCTCATGATTCTTCTCCCCTTTATTTCTTAGCAAACTTGCCTGCCAGCACATTTGACAGGGCATTAATTCCAATTACCATTAAAAGCAGGACCACCGCTGTCGCAAATGCGGCATCTGTGTGAAGTCCCTCATTGGACAGCCGGTACATATGAACCGACAAGGTACGGGCCGAGCTGAATATGTTGCTTGGTATCTTGGCCATAGTTCCTGCGGTATAGATCAGTGCCGCTGTCTCTCCAACAATTCTCCCTGTTGCCAAAATGATACCGGATAAAATTCCCGGAACTGCACTTGGCAAAACAATCACAAACACCGTCCTCAGCTTTCCGGCACCCAGTCCAAAACTTCCTTCACGGAATGATTTGGGAACTGCCATCAATGCCTCTTCCGTTGTCCGCATAATAACCGGCAATACCATGATCGCCAGGGTCATAGCACCGGATAAAAGTGAGTAATCCCATTTACAATAGCCCACAAAAAACAGCATACCGAACAAACCATATACAATGGATGGGATTCCTGTCAGTGTCTCTGCCATTACTCTTACAATAGCGATGAGACGGCTGCCATTTTTGGCATATTCTACCAGATAAATCGCAGCAAACACGCCTAACGGCACAGCCACCAGCAAAGTCAGGGCTGTCATCAAAAGAGTGTTGATAATGGACGGCATCATAGATACATTGTCCGATGTATATGTAAATGCAAACAACTGCGGTGTCAGATACGGAATTCCTCGTACCAGTACATAGATCACAAGAAATCCCAGCACTCCTACGGTAATAACAGCGGCGGCAATGGTCAGAAGAAATACCACCATGGAACCCGGATGTTTTTTCAAGGTGCTCATTCTCTGCTTGAGAGATACTCGATTGATCTCCATTTAGTCCACCGCCTTTCGCTTCAAGATTGAAAACAATAAGTTGATAATTAAAATAAAGATAAATAATACAACACCGGTAGCGATCAGTGCTTCACGGTGAAAATCCGTTGCATATCCCATCTCGATGACGATATTGGCTGTCATGGTGCGGACACCTTTGAGAATACTGGTTGGGATCCTTGCCTGGTTGCCGGCTACCATGATCACGGCCATGGTCTCGCCGATGGCTCTGCCCACACCCAGGATCACACCTGCCGTGATACCGGATTTTGCAGCCGGTACAATGGTCCGGTACACACTTCGTTCGTGGGTTGCTCCCAGCGCCAGTGCTCCCTCATAGTATTTATTTGGCACCGCCTGCAAAGCGGATTCCGATGTTTCGATAATGGTTGGCAGGATCATGATCCCCAACAGCACCGATGCTGTCAGGATACTGCTGCCGCTTCCGCCGAACAAATCCTGTGTCAGCGGAACCAACACACACAATCCAAAGAAACCATACACAACCGACGGGATTCCTGCCAGCAGATCCACGCCTGCCTTTAACGGCTTATACAGCCGCTTCGGACAAAATCTTGCCAGAAAGACAGCTGTCAGAATACCGATGGGAACTCCAATGACCAACGCTCCTGCCGTCACATACACACTTCCCAGAATCATAGGAAGGATTCCAAACTTATCGCTGGAAGCCTTCCATGTTGTTCCCCCAAGAAATTCAAACAATCCGATCTTTTGGATTGCCGGAACTCCGTTTACGAAAAGGAAGAGGCAGATCAGTGCTACCGCAAGAATGGATACACAAGCCGTCATCAAAAAGACAACTTTCATTACCTTCTCTTTCATAAGGAGTCCTCCCTTTTATTTAACCTCGCCCCAAGTTGTGATCTTGCCACGGTAGATGTTGTTGACCTGATCCTTGGTAAGGTTGTCGATGCTGTTTTCCTTGTTTACTACTACGGTAATACCATCTTTTGCAATGACTGTTGCTTTCAATCCGGCAGATGTTTCACTGTCTTTGAGATCACGGGATGCCATACCGATGTCACAAGTCTTTGCAATAGCATTCTTCATACCGGTTGTAGAATCACTTTCCTGTAGTTCTACATCAGCACCTGTGTTTACCTTCTTGTAAGCTTCCATCAGTTTTTCCATAACCGGTGATACAGAAGAAGAACCTGCTACTACGATCTTTCCTTTCGCTCCGTTGCTCTTAAATGCACCGGCATCGGATGCTTTTATATAGCCGTTTTCCTCTACGATCTTCTGTCCGTCTTCACTGAGGATGTAGTTGATAAAATCCTGTGTTACCTCACTTGGTGTACCGTTGGTGGCGATGTTAAACGGACGGGAAATAGCATATTTTCCGTTGTTGATATTGTCTACGGTTGCCTCTACACCATCGATCTTTACTGCTTTTACTGTGTCGTTCAAAGATCCCAGTGAGCAGTAACCAATGGCATTTTTATTACCTGCTACCGTCGTCATTACTACTTCGGTACTGCTGGTAATAGTCGCATCCTCTGTTGTCATATCTGTCTTTTCGCCTTTGTCGTCTTCATCCTGAACGCCGAACAATTCTACGAAAGCGCCTCGAGTACCGGATCCGTCTTCACGGGATACTACTGTGATCTCTGCATCATCTGCTCCTGCTGTGTCTGAAGATGAACCGCCGCATCCTGTTAATAATCCTGCTGTCAGTACGCCACATGCAAGCATGGCCAAAACTCTTCTCTTTGTCATAACTAAATTCCTCCTAAAAATTGTTTTTGTTTTTCTTTCTTTTTTTGTTTACAAGACCAATCTTAGACAAGTTATGTAAAATCTAAAACCTCCGTTATGTAAAATCAAAGTAAAAAGTTTGGGTAACAAAAAAGCCACTGCGAAGGCGGCTCTCACGCTGCCTTGCAATGGCTCTATGCTCTGTGTATATTTATTTTACTGCTGCTCTAACATCTCAATTCCCTTGCGGATACGGGCCAGTGACTCGTCTTTTCCAAGGATCTCCATGATCTCATAGGCGCCTCCCGGAGTCATCTGTTTACCGGAAACTGCCGTACGGAGAGGCCACAGTGCCTGACCATTCTTGCATCCTTTCTCTGCCACATAATCCATAGCAACTTTCTCAATGGCAGGGATCGTATACTCATCCAGTGCTTCATACCGTGGAAGCAGTTCCTTGAGGACTTCCAGGGAATTCTCTGAATTGGTCTTCATTTTCTTGTGAGTATACATGGCAATGTCATACTCCGGCAGTTCCTGGAAGAAATCAATCTTCTCATCAATATCCGGGAACACCTCGATACGGCTCTTTACCAGATCGGCGATCTTCTTCAGATCCAGGTCTTTTGTGATCACCTTGCGGATCTGTGGAAGTGCATACTCATAATACTTTTCATCCTCCATCTTCTTGATGTACTCGCCGTTCATCCAGCGCAGTTTCACCATATCAAAGACAGCCGGAGACTTATTAATGCGCTTATAGTCAAATGCCTCAACCAGTTCCTCCAGTGAAAAAATCTCTCTGTCATCGGAAGGACTCCAGCCCAGCAATGCTACATAATTCACTACTGCCTCCGGTACAAATCCAAGATCCATAAGGTCTTCAAAAGAGGAAGCTCCATGACGCTTGCTGAGTTTTTTATGATTCTCGTCCGTAATGGTAGGGCAGTGTACATACACCGGTACATCCCATCCAAAGGCCTGATACAGGCGATTGTATTTCGGTGCAGAGGAAAGGTACTCGTTACCACGGACTACATGGGTGATCTCCATCAAATGGTCATCGATGACATTGGCAAAATTGTATGTAGGATATCCATCGGACTTGATCAGGATCATATCATCCAGCTCCTCATTTGGCGCTGAAATCGTGCCATAGATCACATCTTCAAAGGTAGTCTCTCCCTCAGTAGGATTGTTCTGGCGGATCACATAAGGAACCCCGGCAGCCAGTTTTTCTTCTACCTCTTCTTTGGACAAAGACAGACAATGCTTGTCATATTTGGCTACATCTGCTCCGTTTTCTTCGGCTTCTTCGTGGAGTTTCTGCAGGCGTTCTTTGGTACAAAAACAATAGTACGCCTCACCTTTCTCCACCAACTGCTTCGCATAGTCAAGATACATGCCCGTTTTCATTCGTTCACTCTGAACATAAGGGCCATAGCCGCCGTCTTTGTCCGGTCCCTCATCATGAACCAGGCCGGTCTCTGCCATTGTCTTGTAGATCAGATCCAGTGCTCCTTCCACAAAACGCTCCTGGTCTGTATCCTCAATACGAAGTAAAAAGTCTCCTCCCTCATGCTTAGCAATCAGGTACGCATACAATGCGGTTCTCAAATTTCCTACATGCATTCTTCCTGTAGGACTTGGTGCAAATCTAGTACGAATCTTCATGTCTGTCTAAAATCCTCTCTCTTTATTCTACATCTGGTCGATATATGCTTTCAGGCATCTGGCTGTTTCCTCAACACCACACAGATCACTGCGGATCGCCAGATCGTAATTCAATACATTGTCCCAGCGTTCACCAGAATGATACTTATAGTAGTTTGCACGGCTCTTATCTTTCTTCAACACGATCTCAGCCGCTTTCTCTTTTGGCACACCATCTCTCTCAATGGCTCTGGCAATACGGAAATCCGGAGACGCCTGAATGAATATTTTAACAAGATTCTCCCGATCTTTCAATACGTAATCTCCGCATCTTCCTACGATCACACACGGTCCCTCCTTGGCAACCTTGCGGATAATATCAGACTGAGCCAGGAAAATCCGGTCATCTAATGACAATCCGGCATATCCAACTTCCTGGCTGGCGAACACATTCATACCCATCGCCAGTGAATACAAAAGGCTGTTGGTGGCCTTGTCTTCTGCTTTCTTAAAAGTAGCCTCGGCAAAGCCGGTCTCTTTCGCTGCTCTTGTAATGATCTCATTATCATAAAAAGGAATTCCATACGCATCTGCTAACAACTTGCCGACCTCTCGTCCGCCGCTGCCATATTGTCTTGAAATTGTAATTACTTTATTCATGATCCATTACCTCCGTTTCTTAAAATGTCTTATTTATATTTTATCATTTTCTCACGGAGTTTCAAGCAAAAAAGTTATCAATTCCATTTGCGATGCCACGGACCATTTTTTTCTGATAACTGCTCTTTGACATCTTCTTGTCTTCCGACGGGCAGCTCAAAAATCCCATTTCTACGATTGTTACCGGCACCTTGCACCAGTTAATGCCAGTCATGGTATTGGTGTACATCACTCCACGGCTTTTTGCTCCGGTGGCTTTGCAGAATGCTTTCAGTACTTTCTTTGACAGTGCCTGGCTTTTTTTGCGGACACTCTTTTTCATATAACGATTGGAATTCTGTGGGGCAATAGTAAGTGCTCCCTTTACTGAAGAGCTGTTGGCTGAGTTGGCATGGATGCGGATAAATGCATCTGCCTTATATTTGTTGGCAATCTTGGCACGGTCTACATTGGACAGACGCACATTGTTCTTCGTGCGCACCATAATCACTTTGTAACCACGGCTTGTCAGTTCTTTCTTCAGTTTTTTTGCTACAATGAGGTTCAATTTGTACTCCGGCAAATGTGTTGCCACTCCGGTAGCACCTCCGGTTACTTTGGCTTTCCTTGTCTTGGAACCAGGTCCATTGGGCTCTGTAGCACTCATGGCACGAGTCTGGTGTCCGGCATCAATCACGATCACTTTCTGATCGGACTGCTTTGTCTCGGTTGTTTGCTCCTCCTGTGTCTGTGTCTGTGTGTCAGCCTGTACGAACGCCGGCTGCAACAGCATAGATCCTGCTAATACAAGGGCAGCGGCCTTTGTCATCCATTTTTTCATGTTCTTATGTTCCTTTCCTTTGCAATTGTGGTTCTTCGTCACTCTCTATTATATACAACAAGCTGTAAAATTCAACGATGATTTTTACAGCTTATTGTTGGGTGATTATTGGTACTTTCTTTATACGACAAAATTATACCTTTTCCTACTCAATCACAGCTTCTGCCTTTACTTTTACATATTTGTATGGCACCTGTGCCTGTGTCTTCTTTGTCTGCTTTACATAGGTATACTTGGCTGACTTTGTTTTCTTGCCGTAGATACGGTATATTACTTTTCCTTTCTTTGTCTTCTTTTTCCACTTTTTGTTCTTGCCATATGTGTACTTTTTGATGGTTGCTGACGCCTTCTTCCAAGTCACTTTTTTGCCTTTTTTTGTTACTTTCTTTGCCTGCTTGGTTATAGCGGTAGTCTGATAGGTCACATGAAGTTTTTTCGCCCAGGAGATACTCTTGGCCTTTGGAACTGTGCTAAGGACCAGACTATCCAGTTCCCCTTTCGCTTTACACCAGTTCTTTATCTTAGTTTTCTTCCCTTCAACAACCAAACGGAATGTGAAAAATAAACCGGAACCTTTTTTATCTGTGTATCCATATAAAACTGGTACACTTTTTTTCACGCGCACTTCCTCTGCATAATTATTCACCAATACATTCTCTAAAACGAAAGATTGCTTTTTAGGAGAATCAAAGTACCATGCATCAACACTACTTCTATTTGCGGTTTCTCTTATATCATCAACAAATGCTGCATAATACACTTTTTGTGATTGACACACAATTCGAGGAATCGTGCCACATCCTCCAAAGCAATTGGTATGGGTCAGTACCCCTGGTGCAAGTGTTACCTGTGATAATGATGTACACTCCTTAAATGCCAAATTTTCAATGATAACATTCTCTGGTATATATATTTTCTTTAATGATTTACACTCTCCAAATGCTGATTCATCAATTCGTTTCTCGACTACATCTAAATTAATCTTTTTTAACATTTTATAGCCGTAAAACGCACCACTTCCAATGTACTTAATTCCCTTTGGCAGTACAATTTCCTCAACAGGATTTTTTTCTCGTCCTCCGAATCCTCTATAACAATATGCCCGGAATTAGAATGATATTTACCATCTGACTTTCCCAGAACATCTTGTTCATAAAAGGTATCTGCTCCGATTCCGATAATTTTATATTCATTTATATACTCCGGAATTACAAGCTTTTTCTTCTGTTTTAAAACTCCCCACAATGCCGCTGTTTTCTCTGTTTCTGACAGTATAAAATATTTAAAATCACCTGCTGTCCGTACATTTGTCTCATTTTCCCACATACTTTCTTCATACACCCAGTTCGGATGAGCATATCCTTTATATTCTTGATAGATATATAATTCATCGTAGGCGCTCTGCCACGGGTATTTAATAGGATTTATCCACGGCAGATAATACCATACCGGTTTTGTGGGGTCTTCTTCCCCGGCCTTCACCTGTACAGTTCCCTGCATTCCGGATATAAAAACCGCCAGTACCATTACGATTGCTACGACTTTCTTTTTCATAAGATCAACCTCCCTTTTATTCGGAAGAATCTGTTATTGTAAAATATTTTCTTCTACAGTAACAGATTCTTCCTCTCACAATTATTTTGTCTGCAATTTACTCATTGTTCCCTGAAAAATAGATACATTTACATCCACATAATATTTATATGGATCTCTGACACTGTCTGCCTGTGTATCATTCTTCATATCATTGACATAATATTTTGAAAAACTTACAGAACTAAAATACCTTTCCCTAAAGAAATACGGATTATCCTCGTATGCCACGGCTGGACTACAATCTTTATATGTCTTTGATCCCACCCCACAAGTAACTGTGACAGTGGCCGGTAAAAAATCCTTTAATCGAATAAATGGTATCCCACCATATTTTTTTATTGCAGCTCCCAGCATCGCTGTTTTGCCTTTATTATTTCCACTGCCGGCAACATTTGCATAACTTATCTTACTGTCACTGGAAAGCACGCCCATTACATCATTTTGATATCCTTCTGTTATTTTGTCTGATGAAGAAAACACCATGCTCCACGGAACTATGGCACGATGTGCCTGTATATCCTGCACAAGATGTAACATAACCCCCAGGACCATATAGCCTTGACCGGTTGTAGAAGTTACATTAACACCAGTTCCTTTATAATGACTTGTTAACCGACCATACAAAGTTTTCATATCCACAATGATTCTTCGTTTCATCTCTAAAGTGATAGGAACTGAATAATATTTAGCCCCCTTATAATTGGTTGCCGTCATATCCAATGGAGAATTTCGTACCAGCCTTCTTCTTGCCAGTTCATACAGGAAACTCAAATGCTGAACAACCGGTATGATTCCATACTCTGATTTGCCATGATATGGAGAATAACTAGGGTTAACTTGACTATATTTTCCCTTACTATAAACAATCTCACCGTTCGCATCCCGTTCCGCATTACCTTCTCCACTGTCAGTGAGTCGTCTTCCTGATAGTCTTTTACCTCATCCTTAGACAATTCCACGGCTGCGGATTGAACTTTGTTCAGATATTTTTCATCCTGCTCTTTGTGATTTACTACCCTTTTGTTCTCCTTGTTCCACTCCTTGCTACCATTCTTTTTTTCATGTGTTGCCCTCCTAATTCATTATACTATAGTGATTGCAAATATATGGATACTGGGATTGATAGGAAGCAGGATTTCCGACACTTCTCCCGCCGGCATATCATATTCCTGCTGATACAGATACAACACCTCCTTCATCTCCTGCCAATCTCCATTTTCCTTCACTACACCATGCCCCTGCCAGGCAACGCTCTCCCCACATTGCGGCGGGTTGATATAATCCGTAAACGCTATGGTGATCTCACCTGCTGCCTTTCCCTGATCCTGCAGCCGCAGGATGTCACTGGAATTACCAAACTCCGCAGAGCCGATGAGACTTATTTTGCTATACCTGCCTCGTGGTATGCACACACACTGTCCGTCACAGGCAATGTTATCCACAATGTCCTCACCCAGCGCGGCCAGACGATACTTATATTTCCCAAGAGACCACTCTCTTTTCTCTCCTTCTGTCACATAACAGGTTCCCACAGATGAAAAATCTGCCTCTTCCTCCAGTCTCTCCCTATGTAAAAATCCACGGTTGTTTCTATACTCTTCCAGCGGCACACACACCATCCGGGCCATTTCCGGCTTCACATGTATCTCTTCCTTCTCCACCTTCTCATCCCATACTTCTTCTATGTGCTCTGCAATCTGTTCCAGTTCATCTACAATTCCACTCAACCTCGCCAGCGTTCTCTCTTTCAGTCTGGCATCCTCCCGGCGGATAAAATACAGTTTGACAATAAGCTTTCTCGCCTGCTTCCATCGCACCGCCAGATTCCACAAAGATTCAGCCACCTCTACCGCTCCCGGTGCCTCATTCCGGCGTCCTGCATAATCCGTTACTACTGCCAGATTCTGGATACTTTGATTTACCTGCAGCAAAAAGATGATCAATCCACTGATCCACAGATCTTCATCCAGAAAAACATCATAGAACAGATCCGGACACGCCGATGCATCCTGTATAAAATCTCTTAGTCCCCGAAAATATCCATTTCCGGTCAATGCCCCATACATGTTTACCACAGCATCCTGCCGTTCCTGTCTGGTGATCGGCTCCGGCTCATGATATTTTGTAAAAAACACCTCCTGGAGTCCTTTGTAAAACAAAGTCAGCGGGAGTCTCTGATCTTCTTTCTCAAAATAAGGATCACAGCAGATCAGACCATTTTGCTCTACCTTGGTCACAAGTACCATGTGTCCCGGATTGGCGTCATATTTTCCATATCCGTCATCCCACGGACACCAATAAGGATTGATCTGCATCATCACCGGGCGTTCCTGTGCAAGTTCCTTTTCTATTTTCCGCAGAACCCCTTTCCCCGAGAAAAAATTCTTTTTCACGATCTCCAGCCCATGATATTTTTTAAGATTTTCCAAACGATCCAGCAGGTGAATCTGATATTGTCCTGCAAAATTCGTAAAACCGGACCGCCACCTCATGGCAAATCCTCCTGCATAAGACATTTCATATCCACAGTGATAATACTCTGCCACGGTTGCAATGCAGTCGTCCAGACACATAAGCCCCGTTTCTCTTTCAATTCGTTTCACCTTACATATAGACAGTTTCATCCTCTTTCACCCTTTCCCCGATTCTTCTGTAATCAATCTTGCCACTTTCCTTGTGCGGCAGTTCCCTCCAGTGTAAAATTTTCCCCAGACAGTGATCTCCTGCTGCCTGCTCAATCCTCTGTCGCCATTTCTCATCCTGCTCCTTGATCCTGGTGACATCTGTGACTACATACACTTTCTCATCATCTGAGATAACTGCGATCTCGCCGGCCCCTTCATGTGTCAGCATCTGTTCCAGATCATCCAGATTGACCCGCTTGCCATATACTTTGGCAAAACGGCTTTTTCGTCCTATCAGATACAGATATCCTTCCTCATCCAGATACCCGATATCACCGGTTGCCAGTACCTGATGCCGTCTGTCTCCCTGAGTCAGATCAGCCCGGCATGCAGCATATCCCATACTTATGTGAGAACCTTTTGCCACCACTTCCCCGGCTTCTCCTGCCTCTGTGATGACTGCTCCCTCAGGACTTCTTAAAAATATCTGTGTCCCCGGAATGGCGATCCCCACACTTCCTGTTTTCTCCAGACACCGCTCCGGCGGCAGATAACTGATCCGGGCCGTGGCCTCTGTCTGTCCGTACATAATATAAAATTCTTTGCCGTATTCCCTGGCGATCTGTCCCCAGTACTCCTGCAGACTCTTGGACAGCCTTCCCCCCGCCTGGGTCATGATCCGGAGTTTTTTGTAGCGTTCCGGATGCAGATTCATCTTCTTCATGCAGGTATATGTATAAGGAACTCCCGGCAGAAAAGTAATCCCCCGGTCTCTCATCTGCCGCCAGAAGGAGGCCTGCATCACATGATCCGCCGTAAGACAAACCCTGCCTCCCACATACAATAACGTGTTTACCACTGACAATCCATATGTATAACTAAGCGGTAATACAGTAATCCCGCAGTCTTCACCGGTCAGATGCATATACTCACAGATAGACTTCGTATTGCTCTGAATATTTTCATAACTGATCTGAACCATCTTCGGATTGCCGGTGGAGCCGGAAGTAGGCAAAAGCAACGCCAAGTCCCGGCAGACAGGCATTTCATTCTTCTCTATGCGCTCGTAAAGTACATATCCCTCGTTCTCTGCCTGCCGTCTGTAAAGCCCCCGGTTCCAAAATTCACGATGCTCTTTTTCTCCCGCCAGCGGCATCCAGATCACATCCGGTTCATAATGCTCCCATAGATTCTCCTGACCCCAGTACGGCGTCTGTGCCGACAAAACCATTACCGGATGATGATTTTGGATACAGGATATATATGCCACCAGTGCCGGGAGTTCATTGGTCATCATGACACATACCAGGCAGTGTGAATCCACTTTCTGTGCAAACGCCTGCTGCATCCTGTCCAGCTGGCCATATGTATAACTTTGCTCCCTCACATACAACGCTGTATGATCTGTCCATTTGTTCAAATTCCACATCGTTCTCACCCCCTGTCTCCGTCAACGGCCATATCTCTGTAAAAAATTATCCATCTTCGTATCAAAATCCACCCACGATACCGAATTCTGTGTCAGGTCCGTCAGTATCTGCATTTCGTACGAATAGGTAACCTTGTCTATTTTCTTTTTCAGTCTTTTCGGCACCTTCAATCCTGAAAGTTTTAATCCTCTCGTAATATCCTCTCTCGTAATATATCCCTGATTGGCACGGCTGAATTTCCATGGCAGCGCATCAAACACATAAGAAAGTTCATTCTTCATATAGTTCTCTTCCCATATAGGCATGAGTCCACTTGCCAATTCACCATCCATCAATGGCCTGTCGATGGTATCCAGTTCCTCACAATATTCATAAGCGGTTTCTTTTACACTGTATATCCTGGACGCCCCTGATATTTTGTTCAGATGGCGACACCCCTTAAAAGCATATTCCTCCACGGAAAATACTCCTCTGGGAAGTTCGATTTCCTCCAGATTGTCCGCCCCGCCAAAAGCCCCTCCTGCAATGAACTTTACGCCGTCCTTTACTTTATAATATTTGTCTGGCTTTCCCGCCGGATACGCCAGCAGGACAAGACCATCCTTTGTATACAGAACACCATCTTCACTTTTTAAAAACGGATTGTTCATCGACACTTCAATGCTTTCCAGTCTGGATGCTTCACCAAACGCTGCGCCTCCTATCCACCTTACGCTCTCAGGCAGTGCCACAGATGTTATCTTCTGACAGCCATAAAAGGCACAATCATAAATATCTTTGGTTCCCTGTGGGACCTCAATTCTTCCTTCGGTCGGGATCGGGCAGGCAAATACCCCCTTGCTCTTGCCCTTATACATCACAAGTCCTCCGTCTGTATACACCTTGCTTGCGCTCTCCAGCGAAACGCCCTTTTTCCCCAGAGAGACTTTCGTCACCTGGGGTGCACCTACAAACCACGAATTATAACGGGGAGTTATGTATGCAAATGTCTCCCCTTCTCCCACAACACGGGCATCTACTACTCGTTCATAGTCCTGCAGTTCAACTCCATCCGCTATGGCTAACTTTGTAGCTGTCTCTGAACTGACAAACGGGAGATATCCACTTTTATCCATATGAATGGTGTCTTCTTTGGCGTTACCTCCCTGCTTCGGTACGGAGGTGACGATGGGCTCCGGTGTGATCTGCTTTACTTCCTTTTGACCGTCTTCCCCACTGCACCCTGTTAATGCCAGCAGCATCACGGTGCATAATCCGCAGAAAACTTTCTTTGTCATACTATATATCCCCCCTTAGCTGTCTTACTTTTCGTACTTTGCATACTTAGCTGTCAATTCGTCACATTCACGGTTCAAATCTTTGCTTAATTGTGAATAATCCCAGTCACCGTTTTTGTAAGCCTTGTACTTTTTGTAAAGTGCCTTCATTTCTTTTACTTTATTTTTCTCCCATTCCTTGCTGGATTTGTCCAAATCCCGCTCCAGGATCTGCCGACAGTCATTTAAGGCAAATAGTCTGTTTGCAAAATAACCCTGATAATCATAAGTTCCTGTCTCTACTTCCAGCTTTGCCTTATCCTTCAAGCTCTTCTTCAGTTCGCTTTCAGCCTCCCGGTATTCCTTATCTGTTTTGGCCTCCTGCATATTCTTTTCCTGCACTTTGATCTTTTCTTTGTCCTCTGCGATCCGCTCCAGTTTCTGCTGTTTGCTGTCCTGGCTGCTTATTGCATTGCCAAGAACGATACTTCCTGACAAAAGAATAGTCATTCCTAATGCGCCTACAAATACTCCGATTGCTTTTTTCATAATATCCTCCTTTATATTTTGCAGTTCTTTGTTATTTTATACTATACATAACGATGGCTATAGTAAGATTTTGCGAGTAGTAGTGCAATAAGTTACTCCAGATACTCATAGTTCATCCTTTCATATGTAATTCCTTCTGAGTCTACATCCGTTTCTCCTCTAATAAACTCGTCTGGTGCTCCGGCATCATTTTCGTCATCATTTTCATATTCTCCGTCCAATTTATCCATCTGGCCACAGGTCAATTTTTTTATCTTCCACACATTTTTTGCCTTTTCGATCGCCTTTGAATTTCTTGGTGCTATAATTTTTCCTGTTGAAATAATCCAGTTCTTATTTTTATCATGTCGTTTTTTTAAGTAATAACTTTTTGATCCCGGTTTTAATTCCGTTTTTTTCCCCAGGAAAATCAGTTCACCCGGTGATTTTTTGTAGTTGTTTGCATAAAAGTTATCACAATAAACGACCTTCTTCGTAGATGCCGGGAAGACAAGTTTCTTTAATTTGGAGCATCCAACCAAAGCACGATTATCAATACAGATTAATTTTTGATTCTCCGGGAATCGTATTTCCTTCAGCTTTTTACATCTGTTAAATGTTGGGAACAGCCTCTCATCGTAGTCCAGAGAAACCTCGCCATTTTCAACAGCATCGTTATAATCCGGCCAGTCAAACGTCTCTATCTGCGTCCTATCAAACGCTTCTTCCGCAATATATCCTTTATACCCTTTCCGAAATTGAATTTTCCGAAGTGTTGAACCACTAAAAGCACCTCTGCCAATACTTATTTCCTTTGATTTTACAGTTACTTCCTTAATATGTGTGCCCATGAATGCAATCTCTCCTATTTCCTCCAAGGTAGATGGGAGAGTCACCTTATTAAAATAGCATTCAAAAAAAGCATTCCCACATATTGTTTCTATTCCTTCTGCCAGGACCAGATTTTTCCGTTTGTCTTTCTTATCTGCTTCCCAATACTCTGTTGGCCCCCTTGCTATCATTCCATGAATGGTCGGATTAAAGGAAAAGTCCACATCACTCGAATCATCACTTACCCCCACTCGAGTCACTTTTTTACCATCTATCTTTGATGGAATATACAATGTATCTTCGTCCGTCCCCGCTGCCAATACAACCAAACTGCCATCATATTCCGCATAATATATATACTTATATCTATGTCCTTGTATAGTTACATTCCTCTTTTCTACCGCATGGGTTGCTGCTCCTGGCACAGCAGTTGGTTCTACCCAGGATGACAGCCGTTGCGTCGGTGTAGGACTTGGCGTAGATGTGGGTGTCGGTGTGGGTTCACTTTCCACTTGACTGCTGCATCCAACACATAAAATCATGCATAGCGCAAAAATCCATTTTACTCTCTCCATGTTATCACTCCTCGTATAATAAGTTGACAATACTTTCTGCTTCCTACTCACCGTATGTTTCTAAAAATGCATCTACTTGTTTTCCAAATTTCTGCAAATCTTTCTTTTCCATTACCATCAGTGCCATAGAATACAGAACTTGCATTTCGTATTGATATGAAATGTTATCAATCTTTTTCTCCAGTCCTGCCGGCACTTTTCCTGTCTCTTTCAATGCATCTACGATGTCTTTGGTACTAATGTTTCCATACTTGTCTTTGCTAAACTTCCATGAATAACTACTGTAGAGATAAGAAAGGGTTCCTTTCAGGTAGTCTGCTTCCCATCGTGAATCACTTATCTGTGTATCCTCACCGGATTCCTCTGTTTTTAACTGTTTGGACCCATCCAGTGCATCACAGTATGCATATGCATTTTTCTTTACCCGGTACACCTTTGATGCACCACCGAAAGACTTCAGACTGGTGCAGCCTTTAAATGCATAATCTTCAATGGAAAACAGTCCCTTAGAAAGTTCTATCTTCTCAAGATTGACCGCTCCCGCAAACGCTCCTCTGGCGATATACTTAACCTTTGCGTCAACTTTGTAGGTTTTATCTGTTTTTCCCGCCGGATATGCCAGCAGTACGCGGCCATCCTTTGTATACAGAACACCATCTACGCTTTTCAAAAATGGATTGTCCGATGCTACTTCTATTTTTTCCAGTTTTTTATTCTCTCCGAATGCTGCATCCCCAATCCATCGCACACTCTTCGGCAGTGTCACAGATGTTATCTGGTCACAGCCATAAAAGGCACAATCATAGATGTCTTTGATTCCCTGAGGGATCTTTACCTTTCCCTCTGTGGCAGGAACACAGGCATACACTCCCTTTGCCTCTCCTTTGTAAAGCAGAAGTCCATTCTCTACATACGCTTTACTTTTTTTACCAACGGTAACATCCGCCTTTTCCAGAGAAATGCTCTTAACCTTAGGGCTGCCGGCAAACCAGGAATTATACTGCGGCTGGACAAAGGAACCGCACTCATCTTTTGTGCTGGTCGGCTCATAATCCTTCAACTCAACCCCATCTGCTATAACCATTTCGGTGGCATTATCCGCCTTTACATCCGGCAGATAACAGCTCTTATCTACATATACCGTAGATCCCTCTACATGATAATCCTCATTTTGCTGTTGGGTAACTGCTGCCACCGTTGGCTCCGGTGTACTCTGCTGTGTCTCCTGACCGGCATTGGTCGAACTGCCACATCCCACCAGCAATAATGCCATCATAGAACATACTCCCCATAACATTTTTCTTCTCATTTCGATTCCTCCTTGTCCATATGTGTTACCCCTCTATTTGGGGCTATATAATACCTAACGATGGGTATACCTGAAACCTTGCAAAATCCCCCAAAAAAATTTCACCAAAAATTTCACCTTTTTTTAATTATTTTCTAACTCCTATTTCACCATTCTACCATTCACATAGATATGCTGGATTTTACTCAAATCTATCTTTTTATCCAGTTTTGTGCCATATTCGTAGGCATACTGTGAATCTTCATCCTTCACCTCATATGCGGACTTTGCATTATCTGTCAACCGGAAAACGGTTTCTTTCTTTTGCCCCCGCTCCTGAACTTCAACAATATACTTTTCTGGCTTACTCTGACTTAAGATGCGGATTCGCTCTGATGACATTCCAGTTTTGGCACCGGCACCATTGAATGTAACCCCTTCTTCCGTATCTTTTAAACAAATCATCATTTGAGGATCAAATCTTTTCCCGTCCTCTCTCGGTTCTGCCGTTTTAATACCGATCTGTCCTTCGTCTGGCACTTCTCCTGCCAGATAAAACCTGGTTGTTATCAGCAATTTCCCATCCGACATTTTCCCTTTGCTTTCAATGTTTCCGACTCCGTTGAGAACAAGACACATACAACCATCTTTTCCAAAACTTTTAACAACACCACTTAACATATTAGGTGTTTCCATTTCCCCGGAATCTTTTGAAACTTCAAAGAATAACTCTCCGCTTTGTGTACTGGAACAGTAATCGTATTTTTTCAGTTTGATCGTGTACTTTTTATATCGGAATTCTGCTCCCTGCTCTGTCGCCTGTATGCTTGTCCCTGTAGCTGTGGCTGGCGTTGATGCTGCCTGCTGCGTAACGGCTGCATTCGTCCCCGTATTTTCTACACTAGATGGGGTTTTTGCAAAATTCACTCCCACTATAATGCCTGCCGCTGCCACTCCCGCAACTAATACACTCAGTCCAATCTTCCCTTTTCCATTCATTCTGTCTTCCCCCGTTTTTATTAGTTTCCACCCTATTTGCTGCTTAGTTGGTTATTTAAAAAACTATAGCCGTGTCCAAAAATTCTCTTAGTGGGCAAACTGAACATCAATGGTATCCTTTGAATTACTGCTAAGCATAGATTTCTCAATATCAAGGAAACTGTATTTTTCATTTGCCAGCACATCATAGGAACTGGAATCCGCTGCCTTTGGCAGAGTACCATGTACTCTGAGCAGATAACGATAGGTCTTGTTCACACCCTTATCCATATAGTGATACAACTCTCCATCAAATGTTATGCTATGCCCCAGACCTGTATCGATTGTCTCCACATTGCCCTTCAGTTTCTTCACGATTTCCACGCGGATTCCTGCAGGATGTCCCATCTTCGTCTCCGAGACAAAATGCTCCCATACTTCCTGATTCTCCATTTCCCGGTCTTCTGTTACCTTGAGTACCGGAAGTATCGTCTGTACTCGCTTTGTTTCCTGTACTGCTTCCTTTTTTCCTGTCTGTGCTGCCAGGGCATAACCTCCGGCTCCCAGTACAACTGTACACGCCAATACGGCGGTAATAAGGATTCCTTTCTTTTTTCTCATGCTCTGCTTACCTCCTATGATCTATAATTTTATTACTTGGAATAAGACCACTTGATCTTAGCCAGTTTAAAGCCTTTCTTGCCATGGGTTCTCCAGTTGTTGATAGGCTTGATATTTTTTATATAGTACGCTTTTTTTGCGTATCGTATCGCACTTGAATTTTTAGGTGCGACAATTTTCCCGGTAGAAATCAATACCTTATTTTTCAAATTCACAGAAAAAATATCAACAACAGCATCACATCCCAGATAATTGCTGGCCTTTACGCCCTTCAACTTAGTCTTTTTTCCTTTGAAGATCAACTTTTGAGGGCCATCATCATAATTATCTGCATATACATGGAAGCCATATACAACCTCCTTTGTTCCCTTCGGAAATGTGAGTTTAGTCAGGTTAATGCAGTCATAAAAACAATTTTGGGGAATCCTTATATATTTTGATTTCTTTGGGAAAACGACCTTTTTCAAGGATTTGCATGATGAAAAAGCACTTTCCTCTATCTTTTTAGCCATGCTCTTTTTGGTGTAAACCGGCCAAACAAAACTTTTGATGTCACTTCCTGAAAAAGCACCTTCCTCAATTTTACCCTGATAGTCCTTCGGCAATGTGATCTTTTCCAGGCGTCCTCTGGCAAAGGCACTTCTTCCTATAACAGTTTTTTTACCTTTCACTGTAACCTGTTTTAAGCCGCTTCCACCACCTATATAGGTAACGGATTCAGGAACACTCATTTTATTGATTTTTACGACATCAAAACAACCAGACTCGATTCGAGTTACCGTGTTTGGAATCTTTACTTCCTTGTACTTGCGTGTCTGGTCATCCGTCCAGAAAGGTACTCTGTTTGTCTCCTGCTCTTTGAAGTACTTGTTTTCAGTTGTTGAGTAGTCATTTTCTCCACCGACATTTCTCACTGGAATATTTGCGATGGTGGATGGAATATAGATTACTTCCTCCTGAGTATGAAGTCCCATAATCTGTACCCTGGCCTGATCGGTTCCATAATTCTTCACTTCAAACCAGATTGCCTTATACGAATGTCCTTCCAGCTGCACTTCTCCATATTCATAGACGCCGTCCTGGGTAATATTGATCGTATCTGCCTTTACCTTTGGTGTCTGCAGACCAGCCAGTGACAAAACAGCCATAAACAACAGCACCGCACCTGTTTTCATCATTTTTTTCATGTTCTTCATCCCCTTTCCTTATTTCAAATAAGACCATTTTACTTTTGCCAGCTTATAGCCCTTTTTCCCATATTCATGCCAAAGGTCCTTCCAAAGGTCATTATCCACACTGGAATTTTTATAAATTTTCTGGATACGGTACGCTTTCTTTGCATACTGGATTGCCTTAGATTTCTTCGGTGCCACGACCTTAATTGTTGTCAATAAATCCTTTTTCTTCAGATCTATCTTATACTTTTTACCAACCCGGTTGCTGTTCAGAAATTCTGCAGCTTTTAAACCTCTTAATCTTGTATTCTTTCCTTTGAACACTAACTTTCTGGGACCATATGGCTGATTGTCAGAAACTCCCATGTATTTGTATATAACCTTGTCAATGTTCCTTGGGAATGTAAGCTGTTTTAACTTCTTGCAGTCGCTGAAACATCCACTTGGAATATATACATAATCAAGATATTTAGGAAAAGTTACTTTCTTTAATTTTTTACAACCATTGAATAAACTGGTACCTATCTTTCTCCACCCATTTGAACTGCTGTGATCCGGCCATACAAAAGACTCAATCTGACTTCCTGAAAAAGCACGGTATTCTAGTTTTCCGTGATATTTTTTAGGAAAAGTGATCTTTTGTAATCTTCCTTTTTCAAATGCCTGAATACCAATCGTCGTGTCCTGTCCCTGAATGACTACTTCCTTCAATCCGGTTCCGCCACCCATATAAATTACCTGTTTCGGAACAACCACTTTATTTATCTTCACTGCCGAAAAGCACCGGCTTCCTACAACCTTCAGTGTAGATGGCAAAACCACCTCTTTATACTCTTTATTGGGATCTGCCGACCATAGCAAATACCGTTTTTCCTTTGTTTGCGCTTCTGTAAAATTTTTCGTATTTTCGCAGGCAAAATATGTTCCACCACCTACCGATGTTACCGGCATTCCATCTATTGACTCCGGAATGTATATAGTATCCTCTTCCGTATGCAGTCCTAATAATCTTATTTCCTTTTTCCCTTTCCCACTATTCTCATTAATCGAATACATAATTGCCTGATAAGTGTGTCCATCAATCTCTACATCTGTAATTTCATAAAACTTTGGAAAAGAATCTATCATCTCCGCCTTAATCTTCGGTGACTTAATCCCTGCCACTGATAAAATAGACAAGAGAAAGACTGCCACCCCCATTTTTATGTGTGTTTTCATAGTGTTGTACCTCCTTCATTTTTACTTTAAGTATGCCCATTTCATTTTCATCAAATGAAATGCTTCTCCTCCACGACTAGTCCAGTTTCTAATGAACTTAATATCCTTAAACCGATATGCTTTCTTGGCGTATCGGATTGCTTTAGATTTTTTCGGTGCTATGACCTTTCCTGTAGCAAGAAATTCTCTGTTTTTCAATTTAACACCATAATACTCCTTGTTTGTAACCAAATAGTTGCTTAAATGCTTCGTTGCCTTAATTCCCTTTAACTTCGTGTTCTTTCCCTTGAATATTAATCGACTGGGAGCGGTCGCATAACCTTTTGCTACGGCTTCCTGAAAGTCATAAACTACCTCTTTCACTCCCTTTGGAAAAGTAATACTGTCCAGCATAGAGGTATCTGAAAAGCAGTTCCACGGTATATACACATACTTTACATTTTTAGGAAATATTATTTCCTCCAATTCTTTACAGCCCTGAAAGACTGCCCACCCCATTTTCTTTTTCATGTCCTTTTTACTGTACTTCGGCCAAACGAAAGTTTGAAGGTGAGTGCGTGCAAATGCATGCATTCCTATTGAACCCTGATAATCTTTGGGTAGTGATACTTTCTTCAATCTACCTCCTGAAAAAGCTGAATAAGCAATAGTCGTATTTTTCCCCTTGATAACAACTTCTCTTATGCCACTTCCTCCTCCCATATACTCAACACTCTTAGGAACAACCATTTTATTAATTCGAGCACAATCAAGGCCGTATGATTCTATACACTTGACTGTAGATGGAATTTTCATTTCTTTATAAGTCTTCCTTGCCTCTTCGCCCCAAAAATACGCTTCATTTGTAGAAGCCTGCGTAAAATTCCTGGTTTTTTTCGCATCGTATCCGCCACCTACTGTTGTTACTGGTATGTTTCCTATGGATGATGGTATATATAAAATATCTTCCTTGCTGCGAAGTCCCATTAATGTTATACCGGCCTGTTCTGTTCCATAATTCTTCACCTCAAAGTAAACAGCCGTATACGAACGCCCCTGCAACTGAACATCGTTATACTCATATACGCCGTCCTGCGTTATGTCTATCGTATCAGCTTTTGCCTTTGTGGGATTAATTCCTGCCATCGACAGAATCATCAGAAAAAATACAAGTACCCCTGTTTTTACACATGTTTTCATAGTTATCTACCTCCTGCTCATATAATATATGTCGCCCTCTTATTTCGGGTTATACTATACCTAACGATGAATGAAACAAAAACCTTGCAAAATTCCTGAAAATAATTCTCACTATTTAATTGCCAAAGTAAATTCCTGTAACCACCTGAAGTTACTTCAACAAATTTCCATACTGCATTTACTCTGACAAATGTTATAGTTATATTGTTG
>OLGD01000766.1_pt1 | contig 58373 bp, 35 predicted proteins | sample 1605311 | NCBI WGS metagenome assembly OLGD01 (sample SAMEA3888917, study PRJEB22519) | human gut metagenome | biome: human gut; feature: human-associated habitat; material: faeces | place: Denmark | collected 2010
CAGGTTTAGCCTTTTTGCCGAATGACGGTTTTCATATGTCTTTGAGTATTCAGAGCGCTTTCCAAACAAGAAATATCGATGCTTCATGCGAAGGTTTGGGGCTGAATAAGTATTATGAGGGTAAGGCGTCTGCGCCTGTCATTCCCAGTTTGTTTGCTGCTTATAAGATGGGTGACTGGACACTTTCCGGTTTTTTCGGTATTACCGGCGGTGGAGGAAAGGCCTCGTTTGATGATGGTCTTCCCATGTTCGATGCTATGGTGATAGGCGGATTGGGAGCCCAAAGCATTCCGAGCAATGCCTATTCGTTGAAAAGCTACATGGATGGCAAACAGTATATTTATTCTGTACAGTTGGGCTTGACTTATAAGGTAACGGATTGGCTTTCTGCTTTTGCGGGCGGTCGCATGAACTATTTCACCGGTGGCTACCAGGGTGCATTGAAGGCCAGTGCTGCCGTAGATTTACCTTCTCCTGCCGGAGGAACGATACCTGTTGGCACGGAGCTTATCGGCATAGACCTGGATTGCGACCAGACCGGATGGGGATTTACTCCGGTTATCGGCTTGGATGCCAAGTTGGGCAAGCTGAACATTGGTGCAAAATATGAGTTTAAGGCTAACTTGAACATTGAAAATTCCACTAAAGTGAACTCGCTTCGTATGATTGGTGCTGCTGAAAGTGAATTGGCGGATTACAAACATGGTGTGAATACTCCCAATGATATACCTTCCATGTTATCTGTAGCTGCTGCTTATGAATTTCTTCCGGTGTTGCGTGCGTCTGTAGAGTATCACTTCTTTGATGATAAGAGTGCGGGAATGGCCGGTGGCAAGCAGAAGCATCTGACGAAGGGAACAAACGAGTATCTGGCTGGTATTGAATGGGATGTAATCAAGCGTCTGACAGTGAGTTTCGGTGGTCAGATTACGGACTATGGGTTGTCTAACGACTATCAGAGCGACACCAGCTTCTCTTGCGATTCTTATACTTTGGGCTTTGGAGCAAAGTTGAAGTTGAGTGAAAAAGCTAATCTGAACGTGGGTTATATGTGGACAACCTATGAAGATTATACGAAAACTTCTCAAGACTATATTAATAATGGCACTAAATTGAGCGGTACGAATGTATATAGCCGTACCAACAAAGTGTTCGGTCTTAGCATCGATTACAGTTTCTGATTTCATAATTACTTATTTATATAGCAGAAGCCGCCTTGGGTATATTATACTTGAGGCGGCTTTGTCGTATTTCTCGGATATTCCTTTTCAAGAAAACTTTTAAGAGAAACGGGGAGCTTTTACGGATAATATTATGTACTTTTGTTGATGCAATATTAAAGAAAGGAGTGATTATGAAAAAATATTCCGATTCCGAAGAACAAAAGCAAACGGTGAATGAGCCTGCTGCGGCTTATGGGCTCGACTTAAATAGCCTGAAAGTGGAAACTGTGCAATCTGTAATGCAGATTGAGAACCCGAGAATCGTACAGGAAATACGGGACTATGCCTTGCGCCTGATGCAGGAAGAGGAAGAATATGATTACCGGAACGCTCCCTGCCAGTTTACGGTGGAGGAGTTGAAGGAGGAGTTGAGGAAATCACGGGAAGACAGTAAGGCGGGAAGAGGATATACAACAGAAGAAGTTCTGGCACGTAGAAATCTATGGTAATATTGGGGGGGGATGACCAAAGACCGACAATAAAGAGAAAAGAAAGACAAAACATATGGTGCAAATCTCTTAGTTACTATACTATCAGATGATTTGCACCATTCTTGTTTCTTTTGCTATTTTAATCAATACTTTACCTTAGAACGAATACTGCACCAACAGATTCATTCGGTTGGCATGATGCGTAGAGTTACTGAAATCCGTGCGCCAGCCGCGTAAGTATTCCGCCCCTACCTGCATATTGGGAGTTACATTCCAGAACACGTTCGCTACAAGATACTGTCCGTAACGGTAGCTGCTTGCCTGATTGTCTGGGTAACCATTTTCAGAATAAAGCCGGGACATACTGTAAGTTCCGGATACGAACACCTTCGGGCAGATGTTATATTGCGCTCCGGCAAACCATCCCAACATGGGCAATGCCTGCATCTTACCCTCTTTTTCCGGGTCGGGAACGATGTCCACATTCAGGTTGCTGATGTCATTCAGATATTGTCCGATACCTTTTCCGTAAGTGGCTTGCCCGAAAATTTCCCATTTCTTGCTGAGATTGAAAGAAGTGGATGCCTGTACACCCCATCCGGTCACGTCGGATGCTTTGTCACTGAGTGTGCTGGTATAAGTCATGCTACGTACCAGGCCGCCTACACGGAGATGACTGTTTGTTCCCCAACCGTATTGTGCATAAGCAGTGAAGTCCGGCATGCGTTGCTGGGCAACTGTAAGCTGGTCGTTGGTAGTGCCGTCTACGCTTGGTACTTCTATAGAAGCGTGAAAACGCCAATTCTTCAGGCCTTTGTACGTGTAAGCAAGTTGGGTGGCACGGTAGAAGCTGGCACCGTTAGGTCCTTGGTAGTCGATGGTGGAAGGCAAGGCTGCCAGGTCCATGAAACCGCCGTAAGTGTAACCCACGGTGAAGTTAAGGAACGACATATAGGCATTGCGCAATTGGAACGCTTTGTCACCGCCCCGGAAGTTACCGGCTGTATATACCACAAAATCACCCAACAGTTTGGTGTGGCCCACCAGTTTCAGAAAGATAGTGGAAGTGCGTGCATCCATTTGGAACTGATTCTTCACTTTGCTGAAATTCGGGATATCAGCAGGGATAAAGTCTATGTTATCCACAATGCCTCCGAAGTCATACTCGGCTGTGGCGCGTACATATCCACCGATACCGAGGGCAAACTTCCCTTTCTTATCCATCAGTAGGAAACGGGGAGCCTGTGGGTCGTGGATATATCTGAACTGCGACTCATTCATGATACGGACGATTTCGTCACCCGCCTTGTCGAGGGTGACCATGACGATGCCGTTGGGAGCTTCGTCATCAATAACTACTTTTTCTTGCGCTTTAGCTGCGGAGGGAATAAGTCCGGCACCGCATAACAGAAACATTACTTTTAAGATTGTCTTCATTTAAGTTAGGATTTAGTGAATGCCCATTGAACAACTAACAAGAAAAAAGGTTGAGAAGAAAGCTAAATTTGCAATTTCGTTTTTACAATTAGAGAGTAGGAATGATAACTAGTGTGATATGCTTGGCAGGAAAGTAGTGCAAATGGAATGCATGGAGGTGTAGGGACGGAAGAATGATACATATACCGTCTTCTGAATCGTCAGTTTGGATGGTTCGGGAACTTACTGCGCGTGGTAGCGAAGACTTTCTGTCTCCTTGTGGTAGTAAAGTCTTTGTAATTCGTGAGCATCATATGTCTCTGCCGTATTATAAAGTTCAGGGATATTATAAGATTTAAATGTATTAAGATAGGTTTTCGGATTTTCTTGTGGAAGAAGGAAAGCTTTGCTTACGCTGCCATCTTTGGATACATGGGCGAAGTAAGGACGTCCGTACACTCGGTCATCCCGTTTAGAAGCAAAGACTATCCAATGGGAGTTGCTGCTCCAAGAATGGTAAGAGTCAGAATATCGTCCATTGGTTTGTTCCATTTTGTCAATCCTCCCGGTGGCAAGTTCCAACATCCAGAGGTCAGTTTCGGGATGCCAGATGGGGAAGGTACCATAGTCAGATACGGAAAACAACAGGTATTGGCCGTCCGGAGAGCATTTGGGGAAACTGACGGATTTTTCTTCGGATGAGGCTCGAAAAACTTCATGGATACTATCGCCTAATTGCCCGGTTTGGGGATTGAAGGAAATGGAATAAAGATCATAGCGCATCTGACGTGTGTTGTCTGGTTGAGGCAGATAAGGGGCACGACAAAAGTAAATGGTCTGGTTGTCGGCAGAAAAGCATGGAAAGGTTTCTTGGTATTCTTTTCCGGTGATACAAGGGGAGTCGGTTACGGTTCCTTGTTCAAAGTCTATCAGTATGAGATTGCTGCGTTGGTCAAAAACTTCCATACGTTCGGTGCGATAACTATGTAACATAGGGATAATTTCAGCAGTCGTAAAGATACCGAACCGTCCATTCTGGGAAATTTCTCCATAGACCGCACCGGCTGTGTGTTCTGTTGTTGTGTTGATTTTCCGCAAATGTCCGTCTCGGTTATAAATTGTACCTCCTTTTTCACCGCGTACATGCATGAATGTGGTGGGACTAGCGGCTCGGTTGGAGGTGTGGCAGTTTATGCAGCTGTGGTCTGTAATATTGTTGTCAGCAAGCAGGCGGGTACTGAAGTTCTCTACGTTGCGTTCACAGACTTGCAGCATATTCCAGATTTCATAGGCCGGTTCTATCAATCGGTAGCTTAAATAGCGGTCGATACTGTCGGGCGAAACATACCAATAGAAATCTTTGTAGCGTATCTTTTGTTGTGGCAGATTAGCGTAAACGGATACCGACAAGGTATCACCTTTTTCGTTTGCGAGCATCTTTGCCCACTTTTTCAGAGGGAAGCGGAGCTTGTGTGAATGGCTGTCATACTGGTATTCCTTCTTTCCCCGGACGATAACGGAAATGCTTGTCGCATCTTCCAAATAGAAATTCAAAGGAGCTATGTTGCAAGGAATGGTGATATCTGTATAGTCGGGAAACAGAGTCGGTTGTGCAGGACAGTCGACATAATCCTGAAATGAACGTTTTCCGCAGGAGAAAAGCGCCAGGGCGATGATGGATATGATGATGGATTTTTTCATGGTTTTAATTGTGCGTAATGATAATAGAACCAGTATGTTTTTCTGAATTGTTTCTGCAAAGCATGTCCGTCTCCCTGAGATTCTTCATATATGGAAAGGTATTGCAAGCAATCATTGTAAACTTGGAAGGGGATGCGATAATGCTTCAATTGTTCTTGCGGATCATCTTTTTCGTCCATACATACTATCAGGGCTTCTTGATAAAGACGGGGAGGAAGCAGACCGAAAGTCGGATAATAATAGCGGTCGTAATCTTTTTTGAAAAGTTTCAGGTCTTTATTCAATAGATGGAAGCATAATAGGTAATCGGCAGCCATCTTGTTCTGCGGATTACTTTCAATTAAATTGGCCAGTGAAGTACGCCATTGATTGGCTGAAAATAAAGTGTCTTGCTTAGCAAGCATTCGGCGTTTATTGTTCCAGTAAGGGATGGAGTTGCATTGGCCGGAATTGATGAACTCAAGTCGTTCTTTTGCCCATTTCCTATGTAGGGAGGTGTGGAGAAGCATATGCAGGTATTTTTGGGCGATGGCATAATCTTCGTTGATTATAGCGATTTCTGTCAGTTTTCGTATCATGCGCGAAGAGCGTTGGTGAGGGGTAAAGGTCATGGCAAGCATGGCGGAGTGTTGGGCTTGTGCCATGTCGCCACATTCCATAAGGGCATCAGGGCTTGCCATGCCGTATATATAGCCTGTAGAGTTATTAATTTGCAATAAAAGCCCGTGTGAAGCAGGCTGATAATGTTGCATGAGTTCGTCACAGAGTTTTCCTTGACGGGCGTAGGCTAGATTGGTGTAATAGGCGCTGAGGTAGGTAGGATAGTCGTTGTTCTTATTAAGCCGGATGACTTTATCCCAGTGACCAAAATAAGCCTCAGATGAGAATGCGAGTGTTTTCTCTTCAGAAGCATTGTATGCTTTGCCTAAGGAGGTTATACTCAGAAAGAGAATGGTATATAATGCAATCCGGCACTTATTCAGTCGGGGTACGAAAATCGGTAAAAAGGAGAGTAGCAGAAAAAGTTCGGTCAATAAGAAGACAAAGGGCTGACGTAGCATATAGTTGCTTATTAATGGATAAAAGTAGGCTTGCTTGAGTGTGAGGTAGTAGAAATAGCTGCCTCCTATCGGGATGAGAATGGAGATGCTTAGCAACAAAACTGGCGACAGACTCCGGTTGGAATGTTTGTATTCATAAACTATGGCTATGAGGACGTAGGCAAAAAAATGAGCCCCTACGGCACAATAGAGGATGAAAAATAGAATTGTATGTAATACATTTCTTGTTCGTATTGATGTACAAAATGTAATTAATGTAAATATCCAGACACTGAATAGCAGGCCAAGAGACATAGAGAGTGGATATTCCAAATGACAGGCCTCCCCCCATTCAGCTATAATGGGGAGTAAAGCCCAAAGGGATGCATGGTGAATGATACCCGTTCTGATGAGTGCAGTCCGAATTCCCAGCCAAGTTAACAGGAAGGTGAGGGTCAATATAGTGCTTCCTCCACCTGTCCACAAGAAAAATTGTGTGAGATAATCCCCGCAGATTTCGCTAAGAAATGCTGGCTTTTGAAAGTAGGTTTGTAAGAAATCTGGCTGAAGTATGCATAGGGTTATTTGCTCTTTATAGTACAAATGATACGGATATAGATGGAAGAAGAATATCCAGCAGGCTATAAAGAACAGGGGGACAAAGATGATATCTATATGTTTTCTCAGGGTGCAGGTTTCCATTTGTCTATTCCAAGTTTCTTTAGTTCATTGATTTGTTGTTCGTTGAATATATTTTCGAGTGTTATGAACAAGTAGCCTCCCAGCGGATTCATGTTCTGCTTGATGAGGTAAAAAGTTGAGTCGTTGAAATTTTGGCAGATACTATCCCATTGCTCTTTTAAAGTTGTTGTAACGATATCGTTTTCTTTATTCTTGTTTATTTTTAGTGATAGCAGGGTGGTCTCTTTTGCGGTAGTTTCCATTTGCTCTTTCCAATGTTGCAATTGATTGTTGAGTGGAGTACCGCTACTGGAACTGTTTGTTCCCATATTGGCGTGTAGTGTACCTTCTTCGGCTATGATAAGAAGACGTTGCACGTAAGCATCGGCTTGTCGGCTGATAGTGAGGTCGTAAATGCCAGAGTCTGCCGGGATGGAAAAGAAAAAAGTGCCATTTGTGATGTAGGTGGAATCTACTGTCTCCGGAGTAGGGTGGGGACGTGGCACCAGATACATGATTTGTCCGTCGTGTGCCGAAGAAATTATTCCTTCGATATTCATTGTTCTTTTTTCTGCCGTATGGCAGCCGTTGATTATAAATAGCAGTATAGTAAGATATAAGAAAGATTTATTCATATCGGCTTGTTTTCTTTGTAATCTTTAACAAAAGAAGGAGGTTGCTCCTTTGTTGTATTTATTTTTACTTATGAATGAAGATCGCAAAATCATTCGGTCAGTGGAACAACCTCCGATATTTGTGTTAAGTTTGGATATTATTGCATGACAGCATTCCATACAGCCCTGCGAAGTGTGCCGTTATCATCGTCACCTTCATAATCCCAGCACATCATACCTTTCATACCCAGTCCCAAAATCCATTCGCCTTTGATGGCAATGCTTTGAGGGTTGTCATATCCACAATAGAATTGACCATTCTTGCTTACATAGGGCACTTTTCCGGTGTCATCCCAGTTGTCGATGATGTACCCTTCATCTTTATTTAACTTAAGAATGTCCCTATAATTGATAGCACCACCGGAAGCGAAGTTGTTTCTTCCGTAGAACGGGATACCTAATACCAATTTGTTATAGGGGACACCGGCCTTTGCATAATCATTTATGGAACGTTGGCAATCCCAGTACAAGTCAGGTCTTGAAATGGCCGACTGATGTCCGGGTGCATCAGCCATGTCATATGTCATGATATTGATGAAATCGACATAAGGGGCTACGGCCGCCGCATCAATATACTTACGGCCTCCTTCTGCCCCTTCACGTACGTTCATACAGTAACCGGCATAGGTTAGCTCCGTTGATTTATTCAGCGTTTCCCGCAGGTCTTTCATTAATAAAGTAAAGTTGTCTACATCGACTTCTGCGTCAAAAGCATTACTTCCGAAAGTCATACCGGGAAATTCCCAATCGATATCAATTCCGTCGATACCTTCCTCTTTTACAAATGCTTTGCAGTCTTCTGCAAATTTTTTCCGCATCTCCGGACTTTTGCACAGGGCAGAGAATCCTCCGTGTATCGTATTGTCGGGATTGGAGACTGTATTAGTAAAAGAGAGGGTAATCTTCAGGTGATTGTATTTTTCCTTTAACTTCTTTATTTGGTCGAAACGTGCTCTGTTACCTTGAAGATCAAACTTTTCATACTTTCCGTCTTTAAAATACAATTCGGCAAAAGCATAGTTGATATGTGTCAGATAGGTCGGATTGGGGATAGTAGTACCATAGTAGGTTACATAACTAATGGCAACACGTCCCTCCACTCTTTCAGCCATTTCAGAACTGTCATCTTCGTTACCGGGACTACGCAGACCAGTGATATAATCATCATCATGGCAAGCACTCAGACTAAAAAGAATAGCGATAGATGTTATAAGTATTTTTTTCATGATTAATAAGAATTTTACAAGTTGTTATTTGAGGTTTTCAGACTCAAAGAATGCATACCATCCTTCATTTTCCCAGTCCACTCCACCTGTATACTTGCCTGGATGATAGATGGTCAGGTATTCGGGATTTAGTGTAAGTAACCAGAACTTATTGGGATTTTGACTGTCTGTTTTTTGTCCGTTATAGTCGAAAGATGCTCCGATGGTTGGGATAGTAGTCGTAAATTCGCCTAAGACTCCTTCTTCAACTGCATCATGATTGAAAGAGAAGAAACCTTCTGCTGCTTTATTGCCTGATGTATCATAGGTAGTCATTTTATTTCCATTAAAATCAAATACCATTTTTTGATCTCCAACTTGTGCCGGACTGACTTGTCCCCACCAATATAAGGCAGAGCAGGTCTCTATCGGATTATAGTATCTCCAGGCACCGTGTGCTCCAAATCCGGCCACAATGTTTTTGTATGATTCACGGAACTTCCATGTCTTTTGGGCACTTTTGTCAGCTTTGTCTTCGGCTCCAGTCAAGAAATTAGACCACTCATCGAACACATTTGTAACTGTGATGCTGACTGGATCTGTTATTATAATTTGGTTAGCAGATATACCTACATAGTAAATCTGATAATCCAGATTCTCTGTTAAAACAATTGTGTCATTGTCTGTTACTACTGTCAGTTCGGCCTTGCCTTGTGGCTTAATATGCCAGACGCCTCCGATGTCCGGACGTGAATTCTTTATATGAACATATTGGTCGCCTTCTATGGCTCCGTCTGTATTGGGAATGGGTTGAGTAACGGAGATCGCTGCCTGTAATTCCGCTTTGGTTATCGGAGTACCGGGATTGGTAAAGTACTTGTCGCGCAAGTCCTCATCTTCTATGGGGTCACAGGCTGTAGCAATGATTGCACCTGTCAGTAAAGTCATAAATATTTTTATCGCTTTCATATTCTCTGTATTATTAAAAGATTAGACGAATTACATCTTATTCCAGTCAGTGAACAGTGCAGATGAATCCCATCCCGGATTCTGTTCGATAATTCCGTTTGATAAGTCAATCTCTGTTTGAGGGATGGGCCAATAACCTTGGGTTTTCTGCAAGCGTGCCTTATAATCGTATTTTACCATAGGAACAACTGTTGCGGCATTAATGAGATTAAATCCGGTCTGTTTGTTCAGGAGGTTACCTGCCTCTTCCAGACTTGGTCCTGACCAACGGAGTAGATCCCACCAACGGATGGATTCGAATGCAAGTTCCCAACGACGTTCTTGTTTGATAGCATCCAATGAATAAGAAACCGGAGCCAGGTGAGAGCGGGCGCGTACTCGGTTCAGTCCCGTTGCATCTTCTTTTAATTCGGATTGCATCAGTAGTACATCTGCAAATCGGATATGGATAAGGTCGGCTATCTGAAGCAATGATTGGGATGTCTGCGAGGTGATGCCTGGATACATAAATTTACCGAAAGGAGCAATTGTATTGTTGTCTGGTTCATTACTGATGGCATTGATATTAATATATTTTTTCTGGAAATATCCGGTTTGCTCATAATAGCGGGTGGATACGGTATATTCCGGTTCGCCTTCATCCATTGTACAGTCCATCAATACATTGTTTTCATCGTTGGGATCTATGGCCTTGTACGACCAAATTGAACCGGTCAGACGGGGATCCTCAGTATATCCGTCAATATATGTCTGTTGGTTTGCCCACGATTTCCATTCATCTACCATTGCCGGAGAAACGGGACCTGCTCCCCAACCTTGGCCGAAAGGATAACTTGCTTGGTTGGAGTAATTATCGCCTGAAGGCGAGAAGAATTGGGCTACGGTATTGGAATACCAAGTATATGTCCAGTCCGATTTTAAATTATGCTTATTGGCGAAAAGGGTTTCATCGGATGAATTACCTTCCCATTCCAAATTATGATTGATGACATATCGATATCGGTATCCTTTGTCATTGTCTTCTGTTGTTTTGTTGGTATACGCCCAAAGATTGCGCTGGTCGGAAACCAGTCTATGTCCTGAATTATCCACACAGTCATCAATCCATTGAATAACCTGTGATTTAGTGACTCCTCCGGGCAGTTCTTCTTTTGCATAACGTCCGGTATAGAACAGAAAAACACGTGCCATAATTGCTTCAGCTGCATACTTGGTGGCATGTCCTTCCATTTTTGACCCTTGTGTATAGATTTTATCGGGCATAAGTTCGATGGCTTTCTTCAAGTCGGAAGCTATCAATTCGTATACTTCCTCAATCGAAGCACGGGGAATGTTCGTATTGTCAATAGTGGTGCGCAGAGGTACCCCACCAAAAATCTTGACCAACTCATAGTAGGCCATGGCACGTAGGAAGTGTGATTCGCCAAGCAGGCGATTATGTTCGCTTTGGCTTGACCAGGTTTTCACATTATCCATTGTGTTGATGGCATTGTTGGCACGGTTGATAAGTCTGTAGCAACGGCTCCAAAGACTGGACAGGCCATTGATATTGGTATACATTAGAAAATTGGTGGCACAGTTGTTGGAGGCGGAAAGATTACCACCTAAGCAGTCATCGCTGGCTAACTGGGCGGTGTAGAATTCGGAAGACAGTTCGGGGTCTTCAAATAAGAGATTCGCATATATGGCTGTCACCATCTCTTGTGCATCCTTTTCCGTTGCAGGAAAATTGGCAGTTGTCTTTTGGGTAAGCAGATCGGTATCAAGGAAGTTTTCACATCCCGAAAATAAAATCGCTGCTGTTGATAGTATTAATAATATTTTTTTCATGATGTTTCTCTTTAATTAGAATTTAACGTTAACACCTACCATAAAAGTACGGGCACTCGGATAATATCCTAAATCGATGCCGGAAGCCCATCCCTTGTCACTATCGTTTTCACTACCGAACCCGATTTCAGGATCCATGCCGGAATACCCCGTGAAGGTGAAAAGATTTTGTGCTGTGAAGTATAGGCGAAGTTGCTGAACCGGCAGTTTTTTGAAAGTTTTTTTGAAATCATATCCGACAGTAATGTTCTTAATTTTCAGATAATCTCCATCTTCTATGTAGATATCAGATATCCTATTCCAGTTGCTGCTGACAGAGCTGCTCAGGCGAGGCATCTTATTGGAAGTGCCTTCGCCATGCCAGCGGTTATATATATCCGTTGTATAATTGTTCAGCGGAGAGGCTACGAAGTCACGATAACATTTGAAAATTTGTTGTCCGAAAGCTCCGTATGTAGTGACGGCCAAGTCGATACCTTTCCAACTGGCATTGAAAGATAATCCCATTGTCAAGTCAGGATTGGGGTCACCTATTTGGGTACGGTCATCCTCGGAGATGCTGCCATCACCGTTTGTGTCCACCCAGATCACATCGCCCGGCTGCGTTTTATTTCCATTTAGCTTGGCGCCTTTATAATTGTCTATTTGCTCTTGATTCTGGAAAATTCCGGCACTTTTATAACCGTAGAAATAACCGATAGGATAGCCTACTTCAGCACGGAATAATTCTGTGGCACCTTCCCAAGGTATGCTTTTGCTTCCGTGTATGATGCCGTCTGCATTAGCAATTTTAGTTACTTCGTTTTTATTCTGCGCTAACGTCAGGTTGACACCGTATTGAAAGTCCTTACCAACATGGTCATTCCAGTGTAAGGCGACTTCAAAACCCCTGTTCCTGACATTACCGCCATTGACGAATACGGCGTCTGCACCCAAGGACATGAGTACGGGAGCTGTAACCAACCAGTCTTTTGTCATTTTGTTGTACCAGTCGAATTCCACAGCGAGACGGCTGTTGAAGAAACGGGCATCTATACCGATGTTCAGCTGTTCCTGTGTTTCCCAGGTCAAATCTGGGTTGGTCAGACGGTATGCGTAAGAACCTGTACTGATAAGATCCATAGAGTCGCCAAAGCTATATCCTCCATAATTGTTATTGGAAGTGATGAGTGAAAGATATTGGAAAGTGGATACATTGCAGTTACCATTCTGTCCCCATGATACACGGAATTTCAGGAAGTCCAACCAATTCCATTTAGGCATGAAACTTTCATTGGTAAGTACCCATCCGGCTGATATTGATGGGAAATATCCCCAACGATGCCCACGGGCAAACGTAGACGACCCGTCAGCACGCATAATGACAGATGCCATGTATTTTTCTTTGTAGTTATAGTTGATACGACCAAAGAATGAAGCAATGGAACCTTGTCCACTGGGAGAACCGGTCAACGAAGATACGCTGTTGCTTTTTAGAGGGACATTAGAGAGGTAGGCATGTTCAAAATCGTAAAAATTAGAAGCAATGGCTGAACCGCTCATACTTTCACCCATCCCCCATTTTTCCATACTTTGTCCTATTAACACATCAAGGTGATGGTCGGAAATGCTGAAAGCATAGTTGGCCGTATTGTCTAATGACCAGCGATTATAAAGAGAAAAAGACTGTGTTACTTTGTCTTCTTCATTTTGCAGTGTGGCACTCAACAAATCGTATCTGGGGATATAGGCACGATAGCTGGAAGCTCCCATAATGTATCCAAACTGGCTTTTTATGCGCAGATTTTTGATTGGCTGTAGTTCGGCTGCAAAGCTGCTTTGTAAGTAATGTCCTTTGCTTATATTTTGATTGGTCATATAGTCCATATAAGCCACGGGATTTTTATTGGCACCGTTTGAAGTATCCCATTTATAACCGTCTGCAAGCTGGTCAGCGTATTGATAATAATTGCCATCGGAATTATAGATGTGCATGAGTGGACTCATAATCAGCATATTGTGCACACCGTTCCAGTATATACCGCCTGTTGCGAATGAACCTTTGGTCTGGGAGTATTTGTAATTTAGGGTTTCGCTGATTTTCAGAAAATCCAATTTCCCTTTCTTTATAACCACATGCTCTGAATTGATGCGGAAGTTATATCGGTTCATATTGGGGACTGCATTCGGAGTTCCCATTGTGGCTTCTTGGTAGGTGTAGGCACCACCAATTGCAAATGTGGAGCGCTCTGTGCCACCTGTGAAGTTTATGGCATGATTTTGTACCAGAGCATCTGTGTTTTGAATTTCCTTTAGCCAGTTAGTTCCTTGCCAAGTACCGTCTTGGATAGTTTGCAAATCTTTGGCGGGTATATAAGAAGCCCAATCCCAAGGTGACTGACCGTCCATTACTTTGCTTTCGTCTTGCATAAGCATGTATTCTTGTGCGGATAGGAGGGTAGGAATTTTATATAAGTTTTGTATACCTACATAGGCATCGTAAGTTATTTGTGATACCCCTTCTTTGCCTCGTTTGGTAGTGATGAGAATAACACCGTTGGCGGCTCGTGCACCATAAATGGCAGCAGATGCAGCGTCTTTTAACACATCTATTGATTCGATGTCATTGGGATTTAATCCGTCAATACTACCGTTTGTCACTCCATCCACTACGTAGAGAGGAGAAGAATTTCCGGTAGTACCCATGCCACGAATAACTACTTTAAAACCTTGTCCTAAAAAACCATTATTTTGAGTAATGTTTACTCCTGGAGATTGACTTTGCAATGCACCAATTACGTCTACCGTATTCAGTTTGGCAATATCATCGCCTTTTACTTGGACGGTAGCACCGGTTACTAATTTTTTCTTCTGGATTCCATAGCCTACTACTACTACTTCTTCCAATAATTCCGCATCTTCTATCAAAGTGATTTCCATATTGGGAGCCGCCTTTGTTTCCTGTGTCTTATATCCGATGAAAGAAATAACCAAAACGGCTCCTTTGTTTACGGTAAGTGAGAATTTACCATCTATATTGGTAACAATGCCATTGTTTGTCCCTTTTTCCAAAACACTTGCTCCGATAACGGGTTCGCCCGTTTGATCTACTACTTTACCGCTGATGGCTTGCGATTGTAGCTGTTCTGTAATTACATTAATGTTTTCTGAATTTGTTTCAGTAGCCAGAGCGATGTTGCTTCCTGTTAATAGAGTCGCAATGGCTAGGGCTGTGAGGAGTTTGCAATGCAGCATTCCTCGTGTGTGATTTTCATTCATGATTTGATGATTTTGTTTAAACCAAATTTGGAATTTAAAATAAAATAGATAACGAGATGAACAATAAAATGTCTGGGATCTTCAATTTCTTTTTCATAAGCAATTGTTTTTCTAAGATTAATATTATAAATCAAGGTGTTGTAGCATTTTAAATCAGGTGTTGTTTTATATATTGTTCTGATATTGCTACTTCAAATATAAATTATTGTTTTCTTAATTAAAAAAATAGAGTGATGTATTAATAACTGTTATATGTCATTTTCTTACATTAATAAATTTGCGTGAATAAAATATTGATTTTGTTTATTTCTATGTGTTTGTATTTAAGATTTTCTTTATTTATATATATCGTTGTGTATTGTGATGTTATATTGCATATTGTGCTTTTGTATGTTTGATTATATTATTGTTGTATGGTTTTTGTTTAAGGTTTATTAAGTATTTTGGTCCTTGGAAAGTAGAAGAGTTTATAGCATACAAGCATTTACCATCGCTACTTTTAGTTAAAAAGTATAATATGTATTTATGTGTAAATTTAGGGGTAATTTAGTTTTTGTTTAGATTTAATGCGGATATTGAATGGCATTAACACCGTCCCCAAACGTTCCTCTCGCTGTAGTTTATCCGTGCTATAGACAACGGAGATGGTACGGTTTTGCTAAGGGCCGGTTATGTCTGGTGCTTACTCCTTTGCCTGTCAGTGATATAAAAGTTTGCCTTTCCAGATACATAATGTTGCCCATATTAAAAACATATCGTATTTTTGCAATCGAATTTATTGATGTATGATGCCGTGAATAGCGGTCGTGTATTCTAGAACACCACGTAAAAAACAGGAGTTATGAAGCAAAAAGTATCTGTACCCTTTATGCTGCTGGGCATTCTGTTTAATGTTTGCCTGATTGCAGCCAATCTTCTTGAAACGAAAGTTATCCAGGTTTTCGGTATTACCGTTACCGCAGGATTGCTGGTTTTCCCTATTTCGTATATCATTAATGACTGCATTGCCGAAGTGTGGGGCTTCCGTAAAGCGCGCCTTATCATCTGGAGTGGTTTTGCCATGAATTTCTTTGTGGTCATGTTGGGACTGATAGCAGTAGCATTGCCTGCTGCACCCTTTTGGGAGGGGGAAGCCCATTTTAATTTTGTCTTTGGCATGGCGCCGCGTATTGTCGTGGCAAGTCTAACCGCATTTTTGGTCGGCTCATTTCTTAACGCCTACGTCATGAGCCGTATGAAGGTGGCAAGTGGCGGACGGCATTTTTCAGCCCGTGCCATTTGGTCGACGATAGTGGGGGAGACGGCGGACTCTCTGATTTTCTTTCCCGTGGCTTTCGGCGGCATCATTGCGTGGCGTGAACTGCTGATAATGATGTGTATTCAGATTGTATTGAAATCCTTGTATGAAGTATTGATTCTTCCGGTCACTATCCGTGTTGTAGCGGCTATCAAGCGTATTGACGGCAGTGATGTGTACGATGAGGATATATCTTATAATATATTGAAAATCAAAGATATTTAAGACGTGAATAAAGAAGTTGCATTAGTAGTATTTAGTGGCGGACAAGATTCTACCACTTGTCTGTTTTGGGCGAAGCGTGAATTTAAGAAAGTGATTGCTTTGAGTTTCCTGTACGGACAAAAACATGAAAAGGAGGTAGAACTGGCGCGGGAAATTGCCCGTAAGGCAGATGTGGAGTTTGAGGCGATGGACGTCTCATTTATCGGCGGGTTAGGGCATAACTCGCTTACGGATGCTACCATGATTATGGATCAGGAAAAGCCGGAAGGTAGTTTTCCGAATACATTCGTGCCGGGGCGTAACCTGTTTTTCCTGAGTATTGCTGCCGTGTATGCCCGTGAACGTGGTATCAGTCACATGGTGACGGGAGTATCTCAGACCGATTTCAGCGGATATCCCGACTGCCGGGATGCTTTTATCAAATCCCTTAATGTGACTTTAAATCTGGCTATGGACGAGCAGTTCGTAATCCATACTCCGTTGATGTGGATTGATAAAGCGGAAACTTGGGGGCTGGCGGATGAATTGGGAGTGCTTGAGTTGATCAGGAACGAAACTTTGACCTGTTACAATGGTATTCCGGGTGATGGTTGCGGTCATTGCCCTGCCTGCAAGCTGCGCCGTGAAGGATTAGAGAAATATCTTAATAGTAAATGATGGTATAGTTATGACTGAATTGAAAGACCAACTCTCCCTTTTGGGAAGAAAAACAGAATATAAGCAAGATTATGCTCCCGAAGTACTGGAAGCTTTTGATAACAAACATCCCGGGAATGATTATTGGGTGCGTTTTAATTGTCCGGAATTTACCAGTTTATGTCCCATAACCGGGCAACCTGATTTTGCAGAAATCCGTATCAGCTATATTCCTGATATTAAAATGGTGGAAAGCAAGAGCTTGAAACTCTATCTTTTCAGCTTCCGGAATCATGGTGCTTTCCATGAAGATTGCGTGAATATCATAATGAAAGACCTTATTAGCCTGATGAACCCTAAGTATATTGAGGTGACGGGTATCTTTACTCCGCGTGGTGGCATTTCTATTTATCCGTATGCTAACTATGGGCGTTCGGGAACCAAGTATGAAGCTATGGCGGAGCAACGTCTTATGAATAGAGAATAAAGAAATGGGGTGTTGAGAGAAACACCCCATAATATTACTTTTTGAAGATTGTTACCTCCGTAGCTTTCAGGATTTCTGTTCCTCCAATCTTTTCCTTGACACATGTCACTTCTACACTGTCATTTAATAGTACACCACCTACCTTGTTTGTATTGGCATCCATTGTACAGATGTTTACTGTATCTCCCTTACCGGTGATCAGGGTGATGTTATTCATTGAGGCATCATAAACGATTCCATTAATTACTTTGGACGGGTTTTCTTGTTTACAAGAACTAAAACAACTTGTAATAACAACAAGTGTGAATGAAAAAATCAACTTCTTCATGTATAATAGTTTTTCGTGATAATTGTTAAGCGCAAATATAAAATTATTTATTGAAAAAATATTGATTGCCGGACGGAAAATATTTAGCTGTTGAACTAAAAGTTCTGTTTATGTGTTTTAATATAGTCAAATTGTGCAATCATGAGAATACTTTTTTCTATAAAATATTTTGTCCTCATCATTCTTTTATGTCTTTCTTTTCCCGTATCAGCCGAAGACAAAAAGGAAAATGCAAGTACGGATTTGTTGATTATCAGTAGTTATGTGTCCGGTGCTCCGTGGAGCCAGACCATCATTTCACACATCATGCAGAAAGAATATGACCGTAGGGATGTGAGTATGAAAGTGGAATACATGAATATTCTGACTATCGAAACTCCGGAAATCCTGAAACAGTATAAGGAAAATCTTTTCTCCACTTACGGGGAGACTCCGCCTAAGGCAGTATTAATGTTAGGAAATGCCCCCTTGTTGCTTCGGGATGATATGCGTAAGCATTGGGGGGACATATCCTTGATAGTATGTGCTGAAAGCAAATATGTGGGGTCGGATAGTACCTATATTTATAATCAGGTAGTGCCGGAACAAAACAGAATTTATTTGCGGGATTTGCGCGACCACTATAATATGACTTATTTGCGGGCGCACTCTTTTATTCCGCAAAATATCCGGATGATGCGTAGCATGCTTCCTGATATGAAAAGTCTGCTTTTGATTGGCGACCAGACTGACCGTGATATTGATTACGACCAGCAGATACAAAACTTGATTAAAACGGAACATGCTGACCTGGACTATAAATTCTTGTCTGCCGGTACCTGGAGTTCGGATCTGTTGCTGGACACATTGCGGCAGGTATCTCCCAAAGAAACGGGAATCCTGTTTGCTTCGTGGTTCCATAAGCGGATGTTTGCGGGGAATATGGTTCTGATGGCGAATTCCTATAAAGTGATAGCCAACTCTTCTATGCCTTGTCCGTTCTTTGCTTTGTCAGCTTCCTTGTCGAGCATTGAGGAAGACGGGAATATCATAGGAGGGTGTGTTTATGACATGGATTTGTATTGTGAGGAAATTGTGAAAGCGGTTGATGCCGTGATGGACGGTAAACGGGCGCGTTTCATTCCGCCTTATGAGCCGGAGCCAATCGTAATTTTTAATTATCCTTATATGGTGGACTTTGGCTTATCTCCTGATAACTGTCCAGCAGGAACCGTTTTTCTGAATGCTCCGCCTACTTTTCTTGAAAAGTACCAGTCGGCTCTTGTTGTAGGAAGCATACTGTTATTGTTGGTTGTGCTGTTTTTCCAGTTCCGGAGAAATAAAATACTGGAACGGCTTCAGCTGGTGGAACAGAACCAACGCTTTACACATACCAAGCTGGCTATGGCATTGGAGGTGGTCGATCTGCTTCCCTGGCAGTGGGACTTACAGACGGATGAGATTACATATAGTTCATATACCCCCATAGAACCGGGAAAGGAAGCAATATCGGAGATGACTTATTCTATCAAAATGCAAGATTATCTCACGTATATTTGTGAGGAAGACAGAGAGCGACTTCGGAAAGTCTTTCAGGATATACGCTCCAATAAGGTCAAGGAGATTCGGGAAGAATACCGCATTCATCGTCCCGATACTATGGAACGGGATATGGACTGGATGGAAGCTCGTGGCTTTGTAGAACAATATGATGAGAAAGGTACTCCTTTGATGGTGGTCGGCTCTTCGCTGTTCATAACGGAACGCAAAGTGGCAGAGCAGGAACTGATTGCCGCCAAGGAACGTGCGGAAGAAGCCAACCGGCTGAAATCAGCTTTCCTTGCCAATATCAGTCATGAAATCCGTACTCCGCTGAATGCCATTATCGGTTTCTCCGGTATATTGACCATGACGGAAGATGAAGAAGAGAAGCGGGAATATGTCAACATCATAGAGAAAAACAATGCCATTTTATTGCAGCTCATCAATGATGTACTCGACTTATCTAAAATAGAGGCCGGAGCCATTGACTTGCATTATTCTGAATTCCGACTGAATAAGATTTTAGTCATTCTTAAAGACGTGATAGAACGACGTCTGCAGAGTGGGGTTGAGTTGATTTTTGAACCCGGAATGCCTGATGATTATCTTGTCTTCTCCGAACAAAACCGCTTGCAGCAACTTGTGCTGAACTTCCTGACCAACGCCTGTAAGTTTACTTCGAGCGGCAGCATCCGTTATGGGTACGAAGTTCGTGAGAAGAATATTTATTACTATGTGACGGATACGGGTAGCGGAATACCGGAGGATAAACTGCAACTTGTTTTTGAGAGGTTCATAAAGTTGGACAACTTCAAGCAAGGCACCGGTTTAGGCCTTCCCATTTGTCAGCTTATCATCCAGAATATGGGTGGTGAAATAGGGGTGAAATCCACGTTAGGCAAGGGATCTACCTTTTGGTTTACGCTTCCCCTCCAACCAAAACGGTAAGAGGGGAGAGCGTTTTTTATAGGACAGCCTTGTCTTCGATCAAGTTTTTCAATCGTATCAAGGCTTCAATGTAGTAATAATCTGCATAGATGATAGCGGCATCTATTTCTGAGTCATTAGGCAAATGACCGGTAGAGTGGAGGAGGAATGCGGGCTTGTCTTTACCGCATTGGTATTGGTCCGAGCTCAGGCTTGCCAGCATTTTTATAGCCGCATCTTTATATTCACTGCCTTTCTTTCCTGGAAGATAGGTAGATAGTTCCAGTAAAGCAGAGGCTGTTACGCAAGCGGCAGAGGCATCGCGTGGGGCGTTGGGGATACGGGGATCATCAAAATCCCAGTAAGGCACGTAATCTTCCGGCAATCTTTGCAGATAAACGTCCGTCACCTTCTGCACAAAGTCCAGATAGCGCGGGTCGAGGGTTTCCCGATAAACTACTGTATAACCATAGATAGCCCATGCCTGTCCGCGTGCCCACATCGTATTGTCCGCATATCCCTGGTGGGTAACTCCTTTGATAAAATCTCCCGTCAGCGTATCGTATACAGCCACATGATAAGAGGTGTAGTCCGGACGGAACTGATACTTCATGGTTTTGTCAGCATGGGATATGGCTATATCCGCCAGATATGGATTGCCACCGTTTTTAGCTGCCCAGAAAAGCATCTCCAGATTAATCATGTTGTCCATGATTGTATTGTGCCCGCCAAACATTTCTACATTTCTCGGCCAGGAAAGAATGGTTCCTACGCGTGGTCTGAACAGGGTTGCCAATGAGTCTGCCGTATTCAGAATTACTTGTTTGTATTCCGGGTTGTGCGTCAGGCGGTAACCGTTGCCGTAGCTGCAAAAAACAAGGAATCCCAAATCATGGTCGTATGCCGGAATCTGCGACAGGAATTTCAATGACTCAGTAAATTTCTCCGCTTGTTCCTTGATTGCCGCTTTGCCGGTATATTCATAGTCATACCATAATACGCCCGGCCAGAATCCACTGCACCACTCATCTTTTGTCGCTTTTCTGCAATGCCAGACGTTGAGGCTGTCCATGATGTTACGGGGCATCATGGTGTAATCGATTGTGCCATCAGCTTCTTTGAGTTCAGTCAAAGTGCGCTGTACCTGATCGTTGCAGTAGTCCAGTGCTTCATAAACATCAATACCTGTTCCTTTATCGGGCATGTTGCAAGCTGAAAGCAGGCACAAGCATGCACCGAACAATAATCCTTTTGTTTTCATATAATCAGTTCTTTTTATTTGTCAATACGAAACCAGTCAGCATCTACCCATCCTCTTTCTTTACCGTAGGGAGTGGTACTGAATAATCCTACTTTGGCGCCTATCCATTTCCCCTGCCGTGCAGTAAAAGCTGTACCGGCTGTTTTATATTTCTTTCCATCCAGACTGTAATAGAAGTGGCAGATGCCACCTTTACCGACTTTCACCCGCAGGTAGATATCTCTTTCATAGTTCGGAAATAACCCGGCCTCATACTGACGGCTGGCGGGTATTTCCACTAAACGGATGACTGTTTCAGGTGTTTTTTGTTCTGCGTCCTTGCATGTCACTTGTTTCAGTATAAATTTATCTTCCTCTTTTTCTACGCCTATGTAGCAATAATCCCATCCCATCACAATCAGTCCCGATTGTTGACCGTCCATTTTGGCAGAAACCTTTAACTTAGTGGTTGCGGTAAATTCTTCAGCCATGAACTTTTGTAGTAGCAGGTTGGGCACTTCCCAGAAATTTACAAAATCTTTAGAAAGAACATGCCCATAGATACGCATAAAACCGAGGTCGGAAGTAAATCCGAACGTATCCTGATAATTGGCATGCCATTCCCATTGCAGTCCCAGCCGACGGGTGTTGAATTCATCACTTTCCACTGGTGTTTCTACAGGATGGCTTTTGCCTACATTCGGTTTCTGATAGCGGGTAACGGGTTCACCGCAACCGTCACCATCTTTGTCTTCGCCTATTACGGGCCAGTCATTCACCCATTTCATCGGGTTCAGATGAACCACACGTCCGTACATGGCCTTGTCCTGAAAATGAACGAACCAGGATTCGCCGGTCGGTGTGTCTACCCATGCACCTTGATGCGGACCGTTAATCTCCGTGTTGCCCTGAGCCATGACGATTTTCTTCTCGTACGGACCGTACACGTTGCGTGAACGCAACACCAACTGCCATCCGGTAGCTACGCCTCCCGCAGGTGCGAATATGTAATAATACCCATTTCGTTTATAGAGTTTGGGGCCTTCCACCGTATGGTTCACCCCGTCGTTTCCATCAAATACCAATACCGGTTCACTGATGACTTCGGTTCCTTCCGCATTCATTTCGCATACGGTGACGACACTGTTGAATGCTGCCCGGCTTCCGGCCCAGGCATATGCCAGATACACTTTCCCGTCTTCATCCCAAAGGGGAGCTGGGTCTATCATTCCACGCCCGGCTTTCACCAGTACGGGCTTTTCCCATTTTCCGGCAGGGTCTTTGGTCTTTACCATAAAGATGCCGTGGTCGGGGTCGCCCCAGTAGATGTAGAATTCTCCGTTGTGATGGCGGATGGATGGAGCCCATACGCCTTTGCCGTGCTGAGGAGAATTGAAGAAATCTGTAGGCTCGATCTCTTGCAGGGCATAGCCTGCATACTTCCAGTTCACCAAATCCCGGGAATGGAGAATCGGCAATCCCGGAGCACATCCGAAGCTGGAAGCTGTCATGTAGAAATCTTCACCAACAGCGCAAACATCCGGGTCGGAATAATCAGCATGCAGCACAGGGTTTATGTAGGTGCCGTCTTTTTGGTCGGCTACCCAAACCTTGGATACATATTGAGCTTCCGCTTGCCAGCATGAGGCACATAGTGCAGTTACGAATAGAAGTATCTTTTTCATCCTTAATTACCTTAAAATAAAAACATCCTGAAAACAACTCTTTTTACCTTAAAAAATCTTCTACCTGATTCATCCATGTTAGAGTCTTATATCGCTTATTAATACGATTAAGTGCTTATATCCACTCAATGAAAAAACAGCTTTTATAATTTTTGTCCTTTGTAGGCCTTGTATTTCTTCATCTCTTTTCCGTCGACCGGTATAAGGCGCATGGCAGCTCCACCGCTGGGTTTCAGTTGAAACTTCATGGTCTGGGTGCTCTTCACTAACCGATAAGTACATTTCACCTGTGTTTTGGTTTTCACTTTCTCATCTCCGTCTGTGTAGATGCAGGCAAGGTAAGTTTTATCCTTATCCAGGAAAGAGAGAGAGACGTTCTCGGCAGAACCGTTATTGTTTGTTAGGAGTGCAACGAACCATTCCTGTCCTTTGCGACGTGCCATGGTGATGTTTTTGCCGGGTGCTCCGTCCAGTACCTTTGTATCGTCAAATACGGTTTGCAGGTTCTCGAACCATTCAATCTCCGGTTCACCATTATAAAATGACGGTTTGTCGTACCAGAAGATGGTTTGCAACGGACTGTAGAAGACGAGTGAGGCTGCCAGTTGATGGGCATGCGTGGTCTTCAGCCGCTTGTCGTAGTAACAGATGGTATAGTCGGCTGCACCGTTGATCATGCGGGTGAAAGGTAATGTCACATTGTGAGTTGCATCGGGAAATTCTTCGTTACCGCAGATTCCTTCCTGTGTCAGTAGGTTGGGGTATGTGCGGCTGAAACCGGAGGGGCGGTATTCATCGTGAATATTTATCAGCAGATGGTTTTCGGCTGCCAGGCGTACCATATCGTGCATCCATGTAGCCCAACGATGGCTGGCATATTGCACAAATCCGGATTTTACGCCAACAATTCCCCATTGGCGGAGCAGTGGAAAAAGTTCCCGCATTTGTTTCATCAGCGCATGCTGGTTGACGTATACCCAGATGCCTACGCCTTTTTCTTTGCCGTATGCTATCACGCGAGGCATATCCAGTTTGGCAACTACTTTGGTGGCGTCACCGTCGTGTGAGGTGCAGGGCATATACCATTGCCAGTCGAAGAGCATGTAGGGAATGTTGTGTGCTGCACAGAAATCTATGGTTGCAATGGCTCCTTCAGTGGTGATGGTGGTTTCACGCATTATCTTGCCCGGTTTCACCCAGGAAGCAGCATCCGGTATTTCACAGGGCGGATTCAGATTCAGGATGATGTCGTTGTGTTCCAGCAACTCTCCGGGTTTATCGGCTGCCATGATAATCTTCCAGGGAGTGGCGTAGTAGGTCACTACGTCTACGGGACTGTACATGACGGAAGTCAGCGTATTCTTTTTATCCGTGGAGGCAAGATACTTTGTGAGGCACCAGTCGTCTACATCGGCATCGGCCAGCGCAGCCCATGTCCCGCCGGGGAGTTCCAGGGTCAGCGCACGTTCCACCGGATGTTTGATGTCGTTGATATCCAGATATTCGAAGAAAGCCTGCGCCCATTGTTCCGTCCATGCTTTCGTACCTTTGGGGAGTGTGTACTCGGTCAGATCGCCTACGACTTTATGGAAGATGGCTTTCGGGTGTTCGGGAAAAAAGTAACGGAAAGCAACGCCTTCGTCATAAGCACGCACCTCGATGTTGAGGCGGTATCCGGAATTGTCTTTCTTGGATAAGTAGAGGGTGGCTGACGTATAATGGTCGCGCACCGTACTGCGCTCGCCATAAAGAGGGTGCCACGTGATGTTGGTTTCGGGCTGATAGGCTACGGAGTCTACTTCCAGGTTATCCATCCAGCACGCAGGCTGCTTGAGGTCTCTTGCTCCGAGGGCCATCTCCCAGATGCGATTGTCCAGTTCCAGTCCGGCACGGGATTCATTGATTACGGAGTTACCTTTATAGTCCACCCGGTAATAGAGTTCGTTCACTGACGGTGACACTTGTTTCTGGTAGAACGCAATTTCCTGTGCTCCGTTGGGAGATGCCAGCTTTAGTTCCTTTGTGTTCCCTGCAAGGAGAGTTGAACTGAAAGCCAGCATCATGATTGCTGAGTTTATATTCTTCATGATCTTCATACGTATTGTTTTTATATAAATACGGTTTACCGGAAGAATATACTCAATGGATAGGTAATTAATTAATCTTATACTTAACGATAGATGAAAAAACTCCGTTCCACAGGTTCGGCAGTCTGGATCTTTCCGGCATGACCGTATTGCCATGCTACGACTGTTACCTTTAGCGGAAACTTGCTGCGTGGCGGAATAGAGGTGAATATCAGCTTGTCGTCTGCAATTTCTGCCGGTCCTTCTTTTACATAATAGTAGACAGGCAAACCGCAGTCGGAAGTGGCATGAAGCGGAATAGATTCCGTCCCTTCTTTCACGTCATCAATACCGGGGAAAAGGATGTGTTGGCGTTTACCCTCCGTATTGCGGTAGGGGATGCGGAAACTGAATTCCTGCACGGTACTTTTATAGCTCTTATCGCCGTCATTACTTGCCAGCAAGCAAATATCACCGGTACGGCGCGTGTTGTACATTCCCATGCGATAGAAACGGACGGTAAAAGTAGTGTCATTCACTTTCTGTACGGGGCCGCAGATGCGGGTTATCTCGGGCGGAGTTGAGGCGTGTTCGTCGGACAATGCAGTATGCAGGCTGTCCGTATATACGGCTTTCAGATGAAAAGTCAGACCATCCTCTTCGGGCAGGAAGCGGGCGGAAATACGTACATGGGACTGAGGGTTATAACTGAGTAGTTGTCCATTTTGCATGAAACCGAGATATTGTGGTTTCTTTCCCCGTTCCTGCCGATAACGTTCTTCTGTAATTTCTGCCATTTCCCGGTCAAAGTACCAGAAAGCATCATGCGGGTCACCTTTGTATTGTGTGTAGGGCGCCGCCTTAGCCCTTTTTTTCTGATTGGGGTGCCAGCGTTCGGCAAGCCACCCTTCCTGTGGATTCACTTTTTTCAATTGCATTGGATCACCTTTCTCTGTTGTTTCAGGCAGACGGTATTTCAACGCTTTTTTTAGAAAGAGGGCAATGTATGCGGCTGTGCGGTCGGCTATATCAAAGTGTCCCCGTCCTGCATCACATAGGAAAGAGATACAGCTTTCAGGATACATCATGCGGAATGCCAGAGCCGGATTAACACGGGCTTCCCACCATTCATATTCTCCTTCAATCATAAGGCCGGGGATGCCGTCGATATTGCGGTTTCGTCCCCATTCCAGGTTCTCCCGTCCATATCCGGTAAGATTGGTACGCGGGGCGTCGCCGTGGAAAGAAATCACAGCTAATGTACGTTCCGGATTCCAGGCGGCAAAGTTCCAGGGAAAGGTGGCCATGGCAGAGTGTCCGAAAGGGATAACGGGTGCATCTTTCAGTTCACTGTAACCACTGACGGATGCGAGGTCTTCCAGCATCTTGTCGAATACCTCCTGACTTCCGCTTTTCACATCCCATTGCTGGTCCCAGCCGGGAGTAATCCATACGAGTCCAATGCCGACTTCCGCCATCTCTTTGCGGAACAGGGGATTTTCGAACAGAGTTTCTTCGGTCATGTTATGAGTGCCCACCATGACGGCTTTCACTCGGTTGCAATCGGAAGGTATCCATAAAAATGCTTGTGGGTGGTCGTTTGTTTCCTTGGATATAATGCCCGGTATTTGTACGGACCATTGCCATTCGGCAGCCGTCAACTTGGAAAATGAGAGGATAGCAAATATCAATACTAAATAAAAACGATACTTCATCATATCTTCTTTTTGTTATTGTGCCGCCTGCCGGTTAGCGGCAGGGCGGCATGATGTGAGTAAAAGGTAAAACCCACAGAGAGAGATTAAAAGAACAGTTTTTTTCATCTGTGATGTTCTCTTGTTTATTTTATCGGTATCTGTCATTCTGATGTACTTATTCGGTTTTTAAATCCCAATATACAACGTAGCGCTGGCGATGCAAATCATACAGAGGCTTTAAAAGCGTACCTTGCTGATTCCTGAATTCCAGGCTCTTTCCTGTGCGTTGCAGGCAACGTTCAGGATGTTTCAGGTCTACCTGCAATGTGGTGTTTAACCCTGCCGGAATGTGATAATTATAGGTGTAGTAGTCATTGTAAAGCTCCGGGTTGGAGAAAGGAGCCGGAGACTGCATTCCTTCAGTACCGAGTTCACCCGCCAATACTAACGGACCATATATCAATGCGCCCTTCTGAGGATTATCGGGAGTGGTTTCCAATTGTATTTCCATTGGATAATTGGCCTCAATCTTGTCTCCGTCTTTCCATTGTCGTGTTACGGCAATGTATGAACCCGGTTTTTGTTTTACAGAAATCCGTTTGCCGTTAACCTTGACTGTCACCTTCTTGCTCCATGATGGATAGCGCAGATACACGGTGGTTTCTACCGGCTTTTTCGCATGGATGGTCAGTACCGTTGTTTCTTCTGCCGGGAAGGCAGTTTCCTGGCGGATAACCATTTCTTTTTCTTCCCAGTTTACTTCCGAAGGGATGAAGAGATTCACATAAATACCTTTATCATTATGGTAATAAATCGCTTCTCCGTATTTGGCATGGTTTTCGAATCCGCTACCTACACAACACCAGAAAGAGTTCTCCTGTGTGCTGTACACTTTGTGCGAGCCGGACAGCAGGGGCAGGAAGTAAGTCACCATTCCGGTTTTAGGGTCTTGCTGCCCTAAGATATGGTTATAGAGTGCCCGTTCGTAGTAGTCGGCTATGGAGGCATCGCCTGTCCAGCAGAACAAGTGACGGCTTAATTTCAGCATATTGTATGTGCAACATGTTTCTCCGGTATATCCGGTGAGGTGTTTGGAGAACTGTTTCGGATCGAAGAAGTGTTCCTTATCACTGCTGCAACCGGGGGCAAAAGTATGATGATTAATCATAGTGTGCCAAAAGAAGTCAGTTAGTGTACGGCTTTCTGCACTTTTCGTCAGCTCATAGTTACGGGCTTCGGCCAGAACCTTGGGGATGAAGGTATTGGTGTGTTTGGTTCCCAAGTCATCACGTTGTTCTTTCAAGGGATCGATGACATCATTATGATAGAAAAAATCGGCGAGCCAACGGTAACGCTCATCGCCTGTAATGGCGTAGAGATTATAGAAAGACTCGTTTACACCGCCGAACTCGTTCCGTATCATTCTCTTCCGGGTAGTTTCATCCAGAGGCTTTAGCTTGTTATAAGCCCAGTCGCCCATACGGGTCACAACGTCAAGCGCCTGTTTGTTGTCTGTATAGAGATATTGGTCAATTAATCCTGAGAAGAGTTTATGGAGAGTGTACCAGGGTGCCCATACGCCTGTACCCCGTATATTCCTATTAATCAACTCTTCCGGATAAGCACTGAGATATCCGTTTCCCAACGCTGTCTGTACTTCGGCCAGCCCACTGACCAGACTGTCACCTTTCTGTTTGAATATCTCACTTCCGGTAGCCGCATACATTAATGCATAGGCTGATAGCAGATGCCCTGCGGTGTGTCCTCGCAGTTCGCAGTCAAGAGATTCCCAACCGCCTAGTTTCTTTACAGTCATATATCCGCCTTCGCGTCCGGCAAATACGCCTGCATTGGTGCGAAAGCTGTGTAGCAGACGATTGGTGGCTATCGAGGTCATCCAGACAGAGTCCCGCATCATGTTATCGCGGAAGCGGCTCGGAAGCAGACGTACATCTTTTAAATCAAAACTCTGAACCTGCATCGGAGCTACGGTTTCCTTTTTCATCTTTCCGGTGTGCTGTCCGGGATAGATGGATTGGGCGGAAAAGTTACTAGTTGCTATTGAACAAATTGCTATTACTATTAATTTCTTATATTTCATACTCTTATATTTTGATGGTTACTTTTGAATGTTTCTACTTGTAATATACGAATAGAAAGTACAGGATACTCAAAAACCTTTTTTAAAAAGTGGAATATCTTCTATCTTTTCATATGAACGAATCCATTCTATTACAACAGGATTATTACTGATATTGCCGAAATTAAGAATTATAGTAATGCTGGTTGGTCTTTCTGTAAAGCGAGTCCCGTTGTTGGAAAGGAAATCAGTAACTTTAAATACATAGATATCTTTTCCTACTATCTTGGCTTTAGCAGTATTCAGTTTCCAAAATTCAGGAGCACTGGCAACGCTGTAACTTAACTGTAGCCAGTCTTTGTTTGCTGTTATTGGAATTTTAGGAGCTTTGACGGCAATATATGGATAGTTTCCGGCATGATAAGAAATCTTTTTTTTCTGCATGTTTACTCCTGGGGAAACATATGACATAATATTGTTTACGGGTTTGTATGTGCAATTGGTAAATACCCATCCTTCGTGTCGGGATAAATTTTCATCAATGCGTCCCTGGATTTTTCCTTCATTCTGATCTTTTCCTAAGTAGAACAGTAAGCTGCCGAACCCCGGATTATCACAAGTAAAACCTGGTCCTTCCGGACGTATCATATCCAATACAGTTTTTGTATAAGGCATTTCTAGTCCTTTACGTTCAACATAGTGATTATAGGCTATTTCAAATAATGAGCGGAAACGCCCCATTCCTTCTTCTCCTAAAGTTGTCCAGCTTGAGTATTTGCCAGTAATATCTTTCCATGTAAAGAAAGGAACCTCATAACCTAAATTTGATTTTGCCAGATATTCATAACCTTTCATCAGGCGGTTGTCTAAGGCACTATACAGATCTTTTCCTTGTGTCCAAGTTATTTCTGCTATTTCAGATAAACATCCTAACCCTAACATAGCATGTTGTTGGTCTCGTCCACTTTCTTGGCTTTGTCCGGATTCTGCTACATAATTAGGGAGTGTTCCATTATCGTGTCCTTTCAGAAAAAAGGTGATTGCGTCTTCGTATAACTTCCGGTCATTCAAGAATACACCGAATGCCAGTTGTGCTTTGGTTACAGCAATTCCCCAGTTTCCATTTGTATAGGGTTTGGTGTTGTAGAAAGTTGTGAGTATAGGTTGAAATACATTTCGAAACATGGCTTCTACCTTTTGCGTATCTTCTGTATTCCATCCCTTATCATACTTATCTATGGTATAAGTATATCTCATAATTTCTGTTGCATTTACTAACATGAAGCCCTGAAGACCGGCACAAAGCGGATCATCGGGCCCTTCAATTTTCTTTAAAATATTGGCATAAGCTCTGATTATTTCCATAGCTTTATCTGCATGTGCTTGTTTTTCAGTAATGATCCAAAGGATAGCATTATAGTAGGCAGCATTGAAATCATGTTCACAAGGGGCTTTTGTGTAGCCATATCTACCAGCACGGCTGATAGTTTCAAAAGGTCCCTTTATGCAGTAGTTTGCTTTTCCTTCGGGCAATCCTTGCATGATATTGAATGAGCCATAAGCTGGTTGTGACTTGTTTCTGACAAGTTCGCGAATTCTTTCTAATGAAGATTGGGAATGGAGTAATCCTGGATGGATAAAGTTCTGACTATTCACATCTGTCATGATATAAAATAGAAAAGTAAGAAGTAACAAAGATCTGTGTTTCATCATATTCTCAAAAGTTATATTTTTATGGTTATTTCAATATAATAACGTATTAATGTATCTATTTACCTAAAGGGCTATCCATAATTTTATTCATTACTATCATATTGGAAGCTAAATAAAGTTTTAGTAGGCAAAACTATACATTCTATCAAATAAATCACTATGTTTGTCGAACTCTTTGTCTGACGTGAAGAGTAACAATTGATTTTTATGACTCATGAAAAATACACATCATCACATACAGAAAATAACTTTATTACTTGTTCGCTGTTTATTAGTAACAATAATATTGCTACTGCCTTCTTCTTTATATTCAATTCAATACCCTCCTGTATTTCGTTCCATAACTGTATCCGAAGGGTTGTCTCATAATACAATCAATGCTATATATAAGGACACGCGAGGGTTTGTATGGTTAGGTACACAGATGGGACTTGATCGCTTTGATGGCATAAACGTAACACATTTTCCGGAAATATCCGGACAGACTGTTTTTGCAATAGAGGAAACTGACACTATTAATTTATGGATTGGCACAGATAAAGGTTTGATTAAGTTTAATCGAAAGACAGAAATAGCGGAGACCATTGTGTTAGATGATAAATCTTTGTCCGTGAAAGTTTTGTTTCCAGATAAAAAAGGCCGGTTATTAGTTGGTACTTCCCGTGGATTATTTTTGTATAAGGATGGTAATTTCAAGAAAGTTCTTCTTGATCCGAATGCATTAGCATCTACCAATAATTTGATGGATATAGTGAATGGAGAAGATGATTGTGTTTGGATAGCCTCAAATGGCGGGTTGATTCATTATAATATAGCTATGGAGAAATCTCAGGTTTTTAAAAACAATATTCGAGGAGGTTTCAATTATTATACTTGTTTGGCTGTGTTAGGGAAAACAATTTATTTAGGTACAGCTAACCAAGGCATGTTAACGTTTGATATAGAGAAAAAGACTTTTGCTGTTTATCCGAAAATAGGTAATGGATGCATTAAGACCTTGGTGCCTGTAGGGACTGATACCTTGTATGTGGGAACGAATGGAAGTGGTATTAAAATATTAAAAGCATCTACAGGACGGGAAGTGGCATCAATGGAACATTCAGTTCATGAGAATGCAATTTGTTCGAATGCAGTCTATTCTTTACTGAAAGATAAAGATGTTTTGTATGTTGGAACTTATATGGGTGGCTTAAGCTATACTCCCACGTGTAGAGATGTATTTTCTGTTTATTCTTTTGGTTCTAAGTTCGATTCTCGTAATCTGAATGTGCGCGCTTTTTGGATTGGTACGGATGGAAGGAAAGTAATAGGTACCCGGGATGGACTTTACTATATTTCAGAGAGAGAAAATATTGTAAGGCATTATGTTGCTAAGTCATCTATATTACGTTCGGATATTATTTTATCGGTTAGACCATTGGGGAATGATTATATAATTGGGACTTATGGTGGTGGAATGTACTTGTTGAATGCTGATACAGGTGAACTTTCTTTCTTTAAATCAGATGAATGCTTTAAGCAGCATTCATTTGTAGGATGTGAAAGGGATCATGAAGGTAAATATTGGATTGGTAGTTCATATGGAGTATATATGTATGATGAATCAACAGAAGAATATATTAACTATAATAACCGGAATTCCTCTCTTTCAATAAACTCTATTTTTACGTTAAGAATTGATTCAAAAAAAAGAATATGGTTTGGAGCGAATGGAGCTGTATTTTTATATGATATGTCGAATAATACTTTTAGATCTAATGTATTTCCGGAGAACATAGCTCCCTTTACGAAAAGTATACGTTATATTTATGAAGATAAACACAAGAATTTATGGTTTTGTGATGACAAAGAAGGAATTGTTAAGGTTGATGAACATTTTACCAAGTTTGAGCATATCACAGTGAATGATTTTCTCCCTAATAATTCAGTTATGAGCATTATAGAGGATTCGCTTGATGGTGGACTTTGGTTTAGTACTCAACGCGGACTGTTATATAGAAAAGATAATTACCATAAGATATTTTCACTTTATGATGGCATTCCCGGATACATATTCAACCCCCCAGTCCAAAGAACAGAAGATGGATCTATTTGGTGGGGAAATGAAAAGGGACTCGTGAGATATATTCCCCAATTATCTCCTCAGGATCCTATAACGTTGTTACCCCCTGTTATAACATCAGTAGCAGTTGCTGGTAGGACTTTGCAGTCAGGGGAAGACCTTATGCCAATTTCTTCTACTTTTATGGAAAAACTTTCTCTCCCCGTGAGTAAGAATAATGTTGCATTTACCTTTTCTGCTTTAAACTATGCTGTTACAAATACAGATATTTATGAATATTGTTTAGAAGGGTATGATAAGGAGTGGTTGACGTTGATGAATGGAAATCAAGTGTCTTACACAAATCTTCCTGTAGGCTCATATATTTTTAAGGTAAGAGCGGCATCCAATCCAAGTGCGATTCGGTCAGTAGCAGTAGAGGTGGTGAAAGGGCTTTCTTATACATTATGGATGATTGTGATTTGTGTCTTGGTGTGTCTGATGCTTCTGTATAGTTATTATGGTCTGTTGAATAAATATAAAAAGATAAAAATAGGCTTGCAGGAAAAGATGGTACAGATAGAAGAGGTGCCGAAAGAAAAATATCAGAAATCTCGGGTGGAAGAAGATGAAGTGTTCCGAATAGAGAGGAAACTTATGGTGTGTATGGAAAAAGATAAAATGTATTTGAATCAAGATTTGAGGCTACAAGATGTGGCTAATGCCATTGGGTGCAATACTGGGGATTTGTCTCAAGTCTTAAACTTATATCTGAAAATAAATTTCCCTGATTTTATTAACCAATATCGTGTAGAAGAATTTATTGTACGTGTGCGGGATAAAAATGCTTCTAAGTATACGCTGGCTTTTCTGTCAGAACAATGCGGTTTTAGTTCCCGGACTTCATTTTTTCGTTCTTTTAAAAAACTTAAAGGTAAATCTCCGGCTGAATATATTAAAGAAGAAGGGATTGTCCTAGATAAATAGCATTAAACGAGAGTACCAAAAAAATATGGAACTCTCGCTTTTTATATGTGTAAGTATTTGAAAACTAGGTGGATAATTATAAATGCGTTTCAGCCTTTTGGATGGTATCTATCTTATCTTTTAAAATGATTCAAATGAGATTCAACTAGCTACTTTTGCTATCGTTGAAATTAATTTGTTCATTTAAAAAGAGTGATATTATGAGAAGCAAAACTATTTTTTTTCTTTTTTTCCTTATGATAGGAATTGCATGTACACAACCCTCGGGAAAGTTCTCAGTAGATGCTAATATTGATTATTGTAAATCACAAGCTTTGCGTACATTGGCCGTTATTCCTTCTAATTCTACTAAAGAAATCCCTAATTCGATAGATGAAAATGATGTAAACTGGCACTTTACTAATCCGGGAGCATGGACCTCCGGCTTTTGGCCAGGTATTTTATGGTACTTATATGAGAATACGAAAGATAATATCTGGAGAACCGCTGCTGAAAATTATACTCGGATGATTCTTCCAGTAACTAACCGGAAGGTTAGTAGCCATGATATGGGATTTATTACAATGTGTAGTTTGGGTAATGGATATCGTCTGACGGGTAATGTGGAATATAAAGAGGGGTTATTGCGTGCTGCTGATTCTCTTTCTGTTTTATTTAATCCTAAAGTGGGTACTTTTCTCTCATGGCCGGCTATGGTTAAAAAGGAAAACTGGCCTCATAATACTATTATTGATAATATGATGAACCTGGAACTTCTTTTCTGGGCAGCTCGTAATGGGGGAAGTCGTCATCTTTATGATATAGCATGTGAACATGCCGATACAACAATGAAATATCATTTTCGCAAAGATTATTCTTCTTATCATGTAGCTGTTTATGATACATTGACTGGAGACTTTATAAAGGGGGTTACTCATCAAGGATTAAGTAATGAATCTATGTGGGCACGTGGTCAGGCATGGGCTATCTATGGTTATACTATGGTATATCGCGAAACAGGAGAGACACGTTTTTTGGATTTTGCCCGTAAAGTGGCTGATATATATTTGACTCGTTTACCAGAAGATTTGGTTCCTTATTGGGATTTTGATGCTCCGGATTTGTCTTCAGCCGAGCCCAAGGATGCATCAGCCGCGGCCATCACAGCTTCTGCTTTGTTGGAACTCTCTACTTATGTTGCCAAACCGGATTCTTCCCGCTACTATTATGATAAGGCAGAAAAAATGCTTGAAATTTTATCCTCATCAAATTATAAGGCTAAAGATAGAAAAGATGCGTTCTTGTTACATTCAGTTGGGCATATGCCGCGTGGCGGGGAAGTGGACGCCTCGATTATTTATGCTGACTATTATTATCTGGAGGCATTGACCCGTTTTAAAAGATTACAAGAAAGCCGGTCTGTATTAGCTAATTTATAATGTCTTTTTATCTTATCTTATTATGAATACACAACTTATTGATACAGGGCACCATTCGGCAGAAAATATCTCCTTGGAAAATATTTATGAAAAGTACCATATTTTCTTCGTTCGTTATGCAGAGAAAATGGTAGGAGGTGAATTTTATGCTGAAGATGTCGTACAAGATGTATTTATCAGCTTGTTACAACAGACTAATTATTTTGTATCAGAAGCATCCGTTTTGAAATATATATATAAAGCAGTCTATAACCGATGTATTGACTTTGTACGTCATAAACAAATAGAGCAACAGTATGAAGAAATCTGTAATAGTGACTTTAGAAGTACATTGAATAAAGACGGACATAATGCTTTATTGACCAAAGAGTTCTTTATAGTAATAGAAAAACGGATAAAAGCTCTTCCTCAAAAGTGTAAGCAGATATTTATGCTGAAATATGATAATGAGTATTCCAATCCTGAAATTAGTGAAAGATTGGGGTTATCGATACGCACAGTCGAGAATCAGGTATATATCGCACGTAATGTGTTGCGTAAATATGTTGATTTGTATTTGTGCTCTTAATTATTTGAAGGAAAAAATGCTTTTTCATTTGAGTGAATGAAAGTGTATTTCCGTTTAATTTATAGATTTCAAAAATTATAAATAATTAATTGCGTTTGATTCATTATGTTAAACTTAAAATGCATGCTATGAACAAGAAAGACAAATTCTTTATGCTTTTGGCATTGTCTTGTTTGCCGTTGGCACAAGTGTCTGCGGAACAAACAGATGGTATGACTGCATCTCCTATTCCTCAGGAGGTACAACAGAATTCAGTTAAAATCACTGGTAAAGTGGTAGATGCTCAAGGAGAGCCTGTTATAGGAGCTACGGTAATGGAAAAAGGTACTACTAATGGTATTATTACCGACGTTGACGGTAATTTCACATTGAGTGTATCCCTAAACAGAAAATTGCAAGTCTCGTATGTAGGCTACAAAACACAAGACATAACAATCGGGGCTGATCGCATTCTCAGAATTACATTAAAAGAGGATACAGAATTGTTGGATGAGGTTGTGGTAGTAGGTTATGGTACAATGAAAAAGTCAGATCTGACAGGTGCCATTTCTTCAGTGAATACTGAAACTTTAGTTAGGGGTGGCAATGCGAATGCTATTGGAGCTTTACAAGGTTCGGTTGCAGGTGTCAGTATTCTGAAAAGTAATAATAAACCTGGTGGTGGTTATAACATTAAAATCAGAGGCGTAAGTTCTATTTCCGGTTCCAGTGCTCCGTTGATTGTTATTGATGGTATTCCTGGAGCAAGTCTGGATAATATTAATCCAGATGACATTGAAAAAATAGATATTTTGAAAGATGCTTCATCTACAGCTATTTACGGATCACGTGCAACGAATGGTGTTGTTATGGTTACTACAAAGAAAGGAGCATTGGGAGAGCCGAAAATTAGTTATAGCGGATATGCTGGTTTTAGGAACTATACCCATAAACCCGAAATGATGTCGGGTGATGAGTACGTTCAGTTGGCGATGGAGAATGCTCGTGCGCTCAATGGTAATGAGTATAAGACGCTTGAAGAAATATTCACTGATCCATCTGAGTTGAAAGCAGTGAAAGATAGAAATTATTATGATTGGGTAGATGCTATTACGTCTCCGGCTTTTATGACCAGTCATACGATTTCTGCTACCGGAGGAACTGAAAAAGCTAAATATACTTTAGGTGGAGGTTATTATTTTGAAGATGGTATGCAATTTCCGCAGGAATTTTCAAGATATAATATGCGTGCATCTGTTGATTTGAAAGCTAATGATTATCTTGCTTTCGGAGGTAGTTTATACATGACTCATTCCGTTCGTGATACCGGTAATTCTTCATTAATGGTAGATGCATTGCGTATGCGTCCTACGCAACATCCTAATAGTTTGGTAACAGGAGAAGAGATTTGGAAATATGCAAGTAACGGTATGTTCAATCCTTTGATAACGAATAAAAATGAGTTTAATAAAACGAAAAAGTTGAATATCCTTTCAAACGTGTATGTAAAGTTGACACCTGTAAAAGGTTTGGAAGTAACCTCCTCTTTTGCTTCCAATATGACAAATGACCAAATTGGCCAATATCGTGGCGTTTGGACGAAAGCCTTACAGGGGACTGCTAAAGGTGCCACTAACCTGTTGGATAAAAATAATTACACCAATTGGGTTTGGGATAATATTATTCGCTATAATTGGGAGCATAAGATACATAAAATAGATGTTACAGGTGTGTATTCTTTGCAACAGAATCAAGATGAGAAAATGCGGGGAGCCTCTAAGGACCTTCCATTTAATTCATTATGGTATAATTTGCAAGGTGGTGAAATGACTTCAATGACTTCCAGTTATGTACAGTCTAATCTGATGTCTTTTTTAGGACGTATCAATTATACATTGGCCGATAAGTATATGCTGACTGCCAGCTTGCGTTACGATGGTTCATCAAAACTGGCTGATGGAAATAAATGGTCTTTATTTCCATCGGTTGCAGTAGCATGGCGTGTGAAAGAAGAGGCATTTATGCAGAATCTGGAATGGCTTTCAAATTTGAAATTGCGTTTAAGCTATGGTCAAACAGGTAATGATACAGTTAGTCCTTATTCTACTAATGGAACAATTGCGGGGTCACAGTATTATTCGTTTGGAACCAATGCAGTTATTGGTACTTATCCCAACAACATCCGCAATGATAAATTGGGTTGGGAAAGAACTTCTGAATACAATGTCGGAATTGATTTTGGTTTCTTTAATAACCGTATTTCCGGTTCTGTGGAGTATTACAATCGTCTGACAAAGGATTTGATTATGAATAAGAGCATCCCTACTCACTTAGGATATTCCAGTGTGCGTGACAATGTTGGTTCGGTAAGAAACCAAGGATTTGAGCTGATGTTGAATACAGAAAATATTCGTATGAAAGACTTTTCCTGGCAGACTACTTTCACATTGTCTTATAACAAAAATGAAATTGTTGACTTGGCATTCAAGGAAGATTTAGGTGTCTATTCTGATCGTTTGAAGGGGATGCAAGGAGATTATAATAACCGTTGGTTCATCGGACAGCCCGTACAACTGAATTGGGATCTTGAAACAATCGGAGTATGGCAGTTGGGTGAAGAAGAGAAAGCTAAAAAATACGGTCAGAAACCGGGACAATTTAAGGTTAAGGATTACAATGATGACGGTGTTATAAACGATAAAGATCGTTTTATTAATGGTGCTCGTATTCCTAACTGGACAGGGGGTATGACGAATATGTTCCGCTATAAAGAATTTGACTTGTCTTTTCATATGCATTTCCAGACTGGGGCAAGATTGAGAAACCAATTCTATGTATCTTATGCATTGGAAAACAATAATGCTAATTTGGGCAATATGAAAAAGGACTACTGGACACCTGAGAATCCTACAAATTCATGTGGACAGCCTTCCAATATGGGACCATACAGAGATCAGAATACTACAGGTAAAAGTGTATCTCATATTGTGCAGAAAACCGACTTTCTGAAGGTTTCTTATATAACTCTGGGGTATACGTTTAAGAAAAATCTCCTAAACCGTATAAAAATGAGTAATTTAAGGCTTTATGCTACTGTACAGAATCCATTTACTTTTACTGACTTTTCTGGATTTGACCCGGAACAACCTACTGAACAGGTGTCCAATTCTGATATGATAACTTGTAATGTGCTGTTCGGATTAAATGTTTCATTCTAAATTTTAAAGTATTATGAAAACAAAAAAATATTTTATAAAAGGATTGCTGATTCTAGCATTGGCGAGTGGACTTTCATCCTGCTCTGATTTCCTTGACGAGACTAACTATTCCAGTCAGTCTGCTGATGAATACTTCCAGACAAAGACAGGTTATGAAGGACTGATAAATGGATGCTATTCTCGTTTAAGGAGCATTTATAATTCTAAAGAGTATATATCTCTTGGTCATCTTGGTACGGATATTTGTACGCAAAATAATACAATAGGGTTGTCTAATCTTAATCAATATCCGGTGAATTATGATGCTAATGAGGGTAGTGTCTATTCAATGTGGAACAAATTGTATGCTGCATTGAAAGATGTAAACGCCGCTATTGATCGTTCTGATAAAGTACTTTTGTTAAGTAACGACCCCGATGGACTGGCGGATGATATTCTGGAGCAAAGAGTTGCTGAGGCGAAAGCATTACGGGCTCTTCTTTTGTTCGAAATAGTTCGTAATTGGGGACAGGCACCTTTAATGATTCATGAACCACTTGCACCTGTCAAGACTGCTGAATTGACTGATGGTGCACAATTTTATGCACAAATTTTGAATGACCTTGAAGATGCAATACGCGTCCTACCTGCCCGTCAGACCGGTAATAACTATGGACGTATGTCGGCATCAGCTGCCAAACACTTGCGTGCATTGGTCTACTTAACTAGAGGATATGAAACTTATGCTGATTCTAAAGACTTTGAAAACTCATATAAGGATGCAATAGACGTGATTAACAATTCAGGTCACAAACTGCTGGAGGACTTTCAAATGGTACATCGTCAATCTAATGAAACGAATGATGAGATAATATTCTGTGTAGGCTTCTCTACAGGTGCCAATCATAATGTAAATAATTGGCCGAAATGGTTCTTGTTTCCATATCGTGAAGGTTGGGCAGGGCTTTCTAAAGATTCCTATTACAGTAATGACGATGCGGCTGCTATCCCTACTAAATATGCTTATTTAATGTATGATTGGCTTAAGGACAGAAGAGCTTCTGTAACCTTTATGAGTCCAGTGAATGGTGATCCAAAGACATCGACCGATGGTAGGGATACAGGTAAAAATTGGTTCCAGTGCACTGGGGCTATTGCGGGAGTTTTTGAGAAAGGTGATACTGTCATTTATTTCCCTGTACCAACTGATAGTAAATTCAAATATTGGTCTCAGGCTGACAAGGATGCAGTGAAATATAAAGTATATAATTTCCCGACAGGTAATCCGGAGGACATGTCCTCGGATGATTACTTTAAATTGGGATACCAATCAACAAACTCCAACACTCGTGCTTTCTTACCAGTATGGAAGTTTAAGGATGCCAATACGATATATAATGAGAATGGTAATGCTTCTGGTACCCGTGATATTTATATGTTCCGTCTTGCTGAAACTTATTTGATTGCTGCTGAAGCTGCAGTGAAAAATAATGATAATCCAAACGCTTTGTTTTATATTAATAAAGTGAGGGAGAGAGCTGCAAAAAATGCTCCGGAAACTGGATTGTCTTTATATGCTGGTACAGTCACTTTAGATGATGTTCTGGATGAACGTGCAATGGAGCTTTTTGCGGAAGTGCCCCGTTGGAATGATCTTCAGAGAACACGTAAATTAGCAGAAAGAGTATTGAAGTATAATTGGGATACTAATAACATTGCTGGTGGCATTCCTACTCAACTGACAACAGAAACTTTTTTGAGTAAATATATTCGTCGTCCGATTCCTTTGACATGGTTGAATGCTTTGTCTAATGGCCAGGAACTAGGTAATAATCCTGGTTGGCAGTAGGGATTAATATATAATGTCTTTAAGAGGACTATTTTCATTAGGAAGGTAGTCCTCTTTTCATAATTAGTGCTTGTGTTTTTAAATATGTGGATAATAAATATTTGCTCTTAGTGTTGAGTAAAAGTGGCTGCATATTCGTCTTTATTTTGAAATAATAATCTGAATAGTAATAAGTTTACTAACTTCAAATAAAATGGAAAACATTATGAAAACATCATTGAAAAGAGCTGTGCATGCACTTTTATTAACAGCATTGTCTATCATGACAGTTAGTGCTAAAGTAATAGGTTATTCAGCTCCGAAAGGAGAGAATTTATCTGCGGACTATGTAGTAGAGGTAGATGGTGTGCCAATACCTGTTTATATGGCAGTAACACAGCATCACGATAAGAAATATTCGGTAGCCTATTTTGACTTCTCTGGTACAGTGACTGTGAGGATAAAGAGTAAGTTATCTTTGGAAAAGTTGAATATATTGCCGGATAGATATAGCATTAAGCCTTTTGTTTCTGAAGATGTAGCGGTTTTCCAGCTTCATGAACCATGTGATATTTCTTTTGAGCCGGATGGTTGTAACAGTCCATTGTTATTGTTTAGTAATGAACTGGAAACATATGTTCCATCAAAGGATAGTCCGAATGTAATTTATTTTGGTCCGGGAGAACATAATCCGAAAGATGGGCTGATAAAACTGTCAAGCAATCAGACATTATATTTGGCAGGTGGGGCTGTTGTTAATGCCGGTATAGAAGCAACCGGAGATAATATAACGATTTGTGGTAGAGGAATTTTAGATGGTTCTGATTGGGAACATAATGCCGGACCGACTGATTTTATGATTAATGCTAAAAAATGTAATAATTTGGTGATGAAGGATATTATTATAAAGGGTTCTTATTATTGGACCGTTGTTCCTCAAAATTGTGACCGTGTATTGATTGAGCATATCCGTTTGGCCGGTTCTAGGGTCGGGAACGATGATGGGGTAAATCCTTGTAATTCCAGTAATGTAACAATTCGGAACTGTTTTTTTCGTACAGATGATGACTCTGTTTCGCCCAAAGGAATTACTCGGGCTGGAGGAGAGAAGGACTCAAAATCGGTTGAGAATATAACGGTGGAGAATTGTGTCTTTTGGGTTGATTTCGCTAATGTATTTCGTATGGCTACGGAAAGTAGTTGTCCGGCATTTCGTAATTTCACGGCACGTAATATTGATGTGATTCATTTCCCTGATCGCGATCGCGTACAGATTTTCTGGTTGCATCCAACAGGAGAAATGCCGATGGAGAATCTGTGTTTCGAAAATATCAGGATTAATGGAGAACTACCTTATAACCTGGTGAAACTTACACCTGCTTTTCAGTTAGTAGGAACCCGTCCAATCGTAAAACCTACTCCAAATGACATTAAGATTGGATCAGGAAGACGTGGGCAGGGTAGTTGTGGATATGGTGAATTTGTTGTAATACCTTCTCAGGGACCTTATATTCATAATGTTATATTTCGTAATATTACCACTTATGGGAAAGAGAGTGATCGTAAAGCAGAACGGGGAACAGTCATGATGCAAGGTCTAGATGAAAAGCACGATGTTTCTGGTATTGTGTTTGATAATGTGAACTATTACGGTGATAAGATAAATGCCGGAAAACCGAATATTCAGATAGGAGATTTTGTGAAACATGTGCAATATGCAGAATAGCATATTGAGTATTTGAATGTAATGATCCGTTCTTATTATGTACTATATTTAAGAATAAAACCATGAAAAAGAAATTAGTTATTTGTTTTTTTATTTGTCTTACTACCTTGACTGCTTTTTCTCAGACAAAAGTAGTAGATGAGATTATTTTTGGCAATGTCTCTTCCGAGAAGAAGCATCACTTTTCAGAGAAAGCCAGTGAAGTTATAACGGGAGGATTGAATGAGGTTGCTCGTCGATTACTTCCTATAAACTCGGAACGTGTGGAAGGTGGAAACGTTACTTTTCGTATGGAAGTAGATCCGGTTAAACAGAATTATTTCACAGTCCGTTTTTGGGGATCAGATTCCGGTAATAGCAATATTCTGATTCTATTTTGTGAAGGAAAGCAAATCGGTTACAGGCATCTGGGAGATTATGACATGCTTGATATAGCTAATGAAGATGCACCATTTCCTGGAAGATTTACCTATACCACTTTACCTTTACCACTGAAAATGACACAAGGAAAAAAGGAAATAGAATTAAGCATCCGTTCTACAGGTACCATAGGGAGATATGGCGAGACTTTTGATAAATACCAGAAACCGATGGTAGAGCCTACTAAGGCTATTTATAAAGGGTATATTCATACAGAAGAATGTTTTACGCCATCTAAAAAGGAAAAACAAGGAACAGAACCGTTAGAGCTGCAGCCTCGTACTGTTCCCGGTGAAGAAGTTCTGGAAGAAGTGAAACAACATGTAAATAAGGAGCTGGATAGATTACTTGCAAAAGATAACTTATCGCAAGATGAACTTTGGGTATTGAGTAGTGCTTACCGTATTACTTGGACAAATGTTTATAAGGATGCTCTTATCATAAAGAAAGTCATTGATGGTGCAGATAAGTATTATGAACGTTTCCAGAAAGAACCGAAGTCCGTGTATGTAGGTTCTTGGGTGACGACTGGTCCCTTGTGTATTGCTATTTATCAATTCATTCCTGAGATAAGTAAAGTTCTTGACAAAGAAATGCCAAATGGTAAAACGCGACGGGAAAATTGGGGAGAGATGTTTGAGAAATGCGTTGATTACGCCAAAACACACCGTCGACAATATACGAATCAGAGTATGATTGTAGATTTACATTTGTACAGTGTTAATCGTGTATTGGCTATTATTAATCCGGAAAAAGCTTTACCTATGTATCAGACATTAAGATACTTGTATGAGTCAATGGGAATGGTACCTTGGCTGGGGAGTGAAATGCCTGACGGACCGGCAATGCCTTTGAAGGATGATTATTTTCAATTGACAGGGAAAGGATTGAGCAAAGAGTTAGGATACGTAGGAGGTTATGGAGAGATCTTAAACTGGATGACACTTATTTATGAAATAACGGGGGAACGAGGCATAGTTGATACTAGAGATCCCTTGATCCGTGCTCAGTTACTCAAGAACATGAAAGCTCGTAGTTATTTCCGTTACCCGGCTTTGGATAATGAAGGTTTTCCGGCTATGCGTGCTGAAGCTGTTGTAGGTTGGAGAGATCATGGCTCTTATCCGGGTAATATTTTATATGGAGAGAAAGGTTTTACAAGAGAAACAACTCCTACGATGGCTACTGCATCTACCCTTGATTCTGATGCTATAGCTTTTGTACAACAAATGATGGAAGATAATCAGTATTTTGCGGTAGTAAAGGAAAAAATGAAAGATCTTAGCTTAAACTCCACGCAGATATTGATGCGTATTCCGGATGAGTATGAGTTAGTGAAGAAACAACCTCGCCAAGAAGGTAAACTTCCTATGTCGAAAGGAATGCCTGATGTTCTTTTTGCAGATGAAGAAGTGGGAGTGGTTGCATTGAAAAATGATGATGAAATTCTTTACGCTTCTTTGTATTGGCGTGCCAATTATGCCGTAAATTTTTTAGCAAGGGTACATTATATTACTCCGGAAATAGATCGGGTGGCCACTGTATTTCAAGATATCAAGTACACTGACAGTGGTTTTAAATATATACGTCCTGAACGGATTAATCTATTCTTTTCTGATGGGAGAGATTTCTATCCGGGCATACAGTCTGCTCATACCGGTGAAGAATTGCCAATTGCTAAAGTGCCTGATGGCATACGATACGAACCTGGAAAAGAAAACGTATATGCAGGAAAAGGTGATTTTTACACTCTTCGGTATGGAAAATATCTGATAGGTATGAATTGTACGAAAAATCGTACCTTTGACTTGGAAATTCCTAAAGCAAAACAGATATTGAGTTTTCCCTCAAAAGAATTGGTAAAGGGAAAAACATTATTGGTAAAGCCGATGACAACCGTAGTGTTGATTGTAGAATAAGAACTGTATTTACTGTGCAACGTGAGTTCTGAAGGATTAACCCCGTTGCACAGTATTTGCTATGATTATTTTTATGTTTTATATTTAAAGCACAAGCGTATTGATTGATTTCGCTTGGAGTGTTACTTTAAAATTTTTATTTCCAGCTTTTATATTATAAGAGTATTCTTGTTCTTTAGGATTGTAGATCACTATTACTGTTTTTCCATCCTGATTACGGAATGCAAGAACGTTTTCCTTATCAGAAGCTCTCAACATTTGACTACCCGGTTGTACAAAGCGTGAAAGATGTTTCATTAGATAGTATTCATCGGTATAACGTACTTGACGGGTATTACGGTCAACAATAACAAGAGTGTTTTGTGCCCAGTCCCATGCACTTTTACATGTTTCATTTAACACCATATTCCAGTACATATAAGAGTTGACGCCATTGTTGAAACAATGCACAACTGCTTTCCATGTGTTTTCCAAAGCAGACCAGTCGTTTTCTGCGTTTCCACATTGATTTTCAGTCTGCATGTAGCGATAACTCGGATATTCCTTATGTACGGTAGGCAATGCTCTCATCCCTGTCCATTGCACTCCGACCCCTTTTACGTATTTTTCTGCATTCTTCTGCTTTAAAAAAGTGCGTATATAGTCTGGATTCGGATAGTTAACTGTCCCTACCCAAATTTCAGTATCTATTGAATCTTTTTCAAATTGAGGCCCCAAGTATTGAGTAACAAAAATAGCTAAATCCTCAGGACGCCAGGTACATGAGGGCCAGCAAGGAGTCCATGCTATTTCGTTTTGTGGCATAATCATTTGAATGTTTACACCATTCTTTCTGTAGGCTTGTATGTATTTAGAGAAATAAAGAGCATAAGCTTGCAGATAGCCTTGTTGCATTTTAAAGCCAGTGACATTGCCCAATACATTACGGTTAGGGTCAAGTTGATTGTGTCCGATATCAGTCCCTTCGATGCCGGAACTTTTCTGTGAATAATGTTCGTTTACTTTCATCCATGCAGGTGGTGTCCAGGGAGATGCCCATAATTTCAAATCTGGGCGAAATTTCAGGGCCTCTTTTATGTAGGGTATAAGTATATATCTGTCGCGGTCTATACTGAAATTGCGCATAGTATAATCATCCTTTACGTCATTGTAAGAGTAATATCCGAACGCATAGTCACTGGCACCGACAGGAGTACGCCCCAATGTGAAAAGAGTGCCATTTTCTGTAAATAAGGATGCCATAACCTTATCACGCTCTTCGGCTGACAAGTACTGCAGAGCATCCCAGCCCAATTCGTTGAAAGTACCACCAAATCCGATAACATCTTGCAGTAAACTGTCAGTGTAGACTTGAATATCTGCTTGGTCAACCGGAGATTTGTCTGGAGAGTATTTCTTTTCTATCCAGCGTTCGGTAGGAGTAGTGGAATACATTGTTATTTTTTGAGCACTAGTGGTAATAACACTTGCCCAAGCAATCCCGATGATTGCAGTTACAGTTTTTAATTCCATAATTGTTCTTGATTTAATATTAATACTGTGAAAATAAATATTTTGTTCTCATTTTCTGTTTTTTATGTTGTGGACACACACCTAAATTAATTATTTAAGTCTTTATCATTAAATTGGAATACATCAAAGTCTATGCAATCTCCGTCGAATTTTCCCAGCCAATTATTTTTATCCAGCATTTCTTTTGTATAAGGCATGTTTAATCCTTTGCGGATAACATAATGATTATATGCTAAGCCATAAATAGAGCGATAATTACCACGTGCTTTTGGGCTGATGGTATTCCAACCACTATATTTTCCTGTAACATCTGTCCAGGTTTTGAATGGTACATTATTGTGTCCAACATTAAACTTTGCTGTATATTCATAACCCTTCATCACTAAATTATTGAGTGCACTATACAAATCATTTCCTTGCTTATAAGCGATTTCACAGATGGAACCGGCAGCCCCGATACCCAATTGAACGTGTGCTTGATCACGTCCACTTTCCTGGCATTGTCCAGTTTCTACATCAATATATTTGGGAAATGAACCATTATCATAGCCGTTCAGCACAAACTTTATAGTCTTTTTATACATTTCTGTATCATTCCATAATATTGCAAGTCCCATATAGGCTCTGCTGACAATTAATCCCCAGTTACCATTTGAGAAAGGAGGAATACTATAGAAATTATCCAACCATGGCAGGAATACATTACGTAGCATATTATTTACTTTGTCAACATCAGTTTGCTGTATCTTATCATAAGTTGTACTTACCATTTCCAAAGCAAATGCAATCTGGAATGCATGAAATCCTGCTAAAAGCATTGCGTCGTTATGATTTGGAATTCCTTTCAACTTATCTGCATATTTCGTCAGGATTTCCATAACTTTTGTAGCATGGGACTCATCTTGAGTAATTATCCACATCAAAGCATTTAAATAAGCAGCTCCAAAATCTGCTTCGTAGTTTCTTTTTGTCCAAGCATAATCTTTTTGTCTGGCAATATATTCGTATGGTCCTTTTAATTGATAATCTGATTTTGCACGATAATCATTTCTCATTAAAAGATAAGTCTGGTATGCCGGATCAGTAGCGTTTGCTTTATGAACAACGGCACGCATCCGCTCAATACTTTTCGTGTTGTGTAGTATACCTGGATGTTCCAATGAAGGAGTGTATTCATTCGTTAAGAAAGTATCACTTTTAACCAGTTCGGATTCTGATAAATCAGATTTTGAATAAATTGCATCGATAGGCTTATTACTTCCTGTTAAAAGGAAAATTGGAATGAGGAATATAACCCCCAAAATGTTTCTCATAATACTGTTCTTTTAGTTAGACATCCTGTAAAAGTTTCACTTGTAATTATGAGGTTTTCGCCCTTGTTTGATACAAAAATACCACCACATCAGTTTGTTTCCAAACGATAATGTCATGCTTTTGTCCCAACTAAAGTGATTTTTAATTTATTAGAGCAATGATTTGATTATTAGTTGTTTAATGTTAGGCGAATGAGTGCCAAAAAAAATGGGAATGTCCTATTGGGTTAGTTTTCCTTTATCACAAGATTCATTTTCTTGCAATATTCCAGCGGAGTCATTCCGGTTACATTCTTAAACACTCGGTAGAAAGTAGTCTTCGAGCTGAAACCGCATTGTTCCGATAAAGCCTTTAGAGTATATTTGGAGAGATTCTCCTGATTTAAGCGTTTTTTTATCTCATTGACTCGATATACATTAATAAAGTTTGCGAAGTTCACGTTCATATGATTGTTAAGTAACTGGGAGAGTTCAGTCTCTGTACACTCTAATTTTGTAGCAACCTCACCTATACCCAATTTCGCATTGAGATATGGTTTATCAAGCTCCATATATGAGAGCAGATTATCGAGTATTCCACTGATTTTTGTTTCAGGTAATGCCACTTTTCTAGTTTTACCTTGTTCCTGGGCAGCAGTTAAAATCAGGCGTTCATTGTTCATTCGTTTCTTGAGTTTCCATATCCGATAGCAGAAATAAACGATCAGGCAACTGATTATAATAACTACTAACAGTACACTTGCTATCACCCAATATGACTTTCTGACCTGAATATCTATTGACTCTACTTGATCTCCACTATTCAAATCGCGCAATTTAAAGGTATAATGTCCGCCGGGCAGATCTTTATAAATTACTTCGTTGATGCCAGTTTGCTTCACCCAGTCAGCGTCGTAACCTTCTAATTTATACTCATAAAAGTTAGCATAGGGCAGGGCGTAGTCCATATTAGAGAATTTGAAGCGGATACTATTTTCAGAAGAGGGAAGGAGAATACCGTTTGACATATCCAGATACGGAAAATCATATTCTACATCTGAAATGGAATAAGAAGTAATAATGGGCTTCCCCATATAAGGATGTCCCGTATCAATGTTTTTTTCTGAAGTACAAATCAAACCACCTTCATTGGGCCACCAGATAACACTATCATTAGATACGAAAACATCATTATTAAAATCCATATCGCTTAATCCGTCTTGTCGTTGATACGTATAATGCCTTTTTTCGACAGGGTCATATCGGACAATTTCCTTCCGGGCAGCAATCCAATAAACTCCCTGACTGTCTTCCTGAATACTTACTACCTGATTGTCCGGTAATATGTCATTGACTGTAAAATGTTCAGTGACAGTTAGATCTGTCCCTATTTTATATAATCCGGCGTCCGTACAAACCCATATATCTTTCCGGGAGTCTTCCATGATGTATTTGATTTCACTTTTAATGGGAATTCCGAAACAGTCATTCCGCATTTTTCCTGTAGAAATATCCAGTAAAAGTAAACCGAATTTGGTGCCTATCCATAGCCGTCCCATGGAGTCAAAACATAAATAGAATATGGCATTGGTAGGCAAAATGGAATTCATGGTATCATATCTTTTTAAAATATGCCCGTCGGGAGTACTTTGATAAAGTCCGTTTTGGGACGCAAACCATAAATTACCTTTTGCATCTTGAGTGAAATGGAAGATGCAGCCATAAAGAAAGAGTTCTTCCTGTGACAAATCTTTCAAGGAAAGACTTTTTTCATCGAAGATGTGTATGCCTCCTCCATACGTAGCGACCAACACTTTATCGGATATCCGGTTTATATATAAAATAATGTCTGAGCGTAAGTTGGACGTACGGTTCTCGATTGTATATTGTCTGACTTTTCCTGTTTTCTCTTGAACGTAGAAAAGTCCTGTCCTTGTGCCGATTAGCTTATCACTATTAGGAAACATATAGAAACTTCGCACTCGGTAATCCGTAGAGTAAAAGTCACTTTTGTTGTAAAAGGAAAATTTAGCACCGATACGCGGTGTATAACTAACTCCGCCAAACTGGGTACCTACCCAGCAGATACCATTATCATACAGAAATGAAGTAATAGTGTTTGAACTGATAGAATTTTTTGCTTTCTCTTTGTGCGAAACGACCTTAATACTTCCATCTTCCAGAGACATTATTTTTAGTCCCTGTCCGTTGGTTCCTACAAATAATTTATTATCCTGCCAATCTATAGTCATTATCAGATTATGTTCGAAGCCGTCTACTTTAGAGAATTTTTTCTCGGACATATCGAACCGGAATATTCCTTTATTAAAACTACCTAAATAGATATGGTTACCGATCCGTGTCAGGCAAATGAAGAAATTACTGTTTGATATGTTTTCCGGCATTCGGTAGATGACGGGTTTCATCGTGCGGATGTCAATCCGTCCCAATCCGTCGGCTGTGGAGAACCAATAGATATTTTTGTCTTCACGAATAATAGAGGTGATGTGATTACAAGAGGAGAGCCCTGTCTCCAGAAGTATCTGGCGGGGAGTATGGTTACTTATTAAATATAGTCCGGCTTCCGTGCCTGCCAGAAATTGGTTTTCGGAAATCTTTTGGATTGTTTTGACAATGGTGGCTGGAAGTTCCAGCTTTACTGTCGTATTCGCTTTTCGGCTAAAATATTTCAGACTGGAAACTGTACCGATCAACAAAGTATCACTGTCCAATTCTTCTATAGACCATATATCATCCTCCGACAACGCCGGATATGTTTTGATTTCACATCCGTCAAAACGGCAAAGCCCCTGTCTGGTTCCCAGCCAGATAAAACCAGACGAGTCTTTCTTTATGGCTCCGACCGTATTGCTTGGGAGTCCTTCAGAAGTGGTAATACTATAATAGTTGATAGCCGAAGAAGCATGTATGCTTTCGGCTATCAATATGGTAAAGAACAAAAATACTATAAGTTGAAGAATACTGTTTTTCATAAATAGGCAACTTCATTTTCTTGCTTGAGAGACAAAGATAATGAAAAAATGGTTACTTGTTATGGTATTTCCCAGTTTATGTTTTTGCCTTTATCCGCAATACCGTGTAAGAAAACGGTGGAAAATCATAGTCAAACGCCTTTCCGAAACCATTATAAGAATTTTCCTGCGGATAAATCTTCTTCGGTTCGTCATAGGAATTTTCTTCCGTACCACTGGTAGCCGTTAATGAAATGACTTTGCCTTCTTTGGCTATATTTTGGGCACCTTCTACATGGATGGCGGTAGAATAAACGGATGCAGCTGCATTCACTACCTTGATGACCAGTTCACCATTCGTTTCGTCATAGCCGGAATGAATAAATTGTAGCGGCATTGTCTGTACTGTGTATGTCAGAAGAGATTTTCCGTCCATATAGAGCTCGCTCTTGGTGGGAGATACCACAATCTTCACGTCATACCATTTGTCTTTCTCTATCAACATTCCTGAGTGTTCGACCAGAACCCCACGCTCTTTATCGTCTTCCAGGCGTAATAATTCAGCACGGTCATTACTGCTCCACATGCCGATGTTGTAGCGATATCCTGTTTTTCCGTCAGCACTCATGCCTAGAAAGATTTGAAATCCTTGTTCACCTCCTGTTTTGCGGACTTTACATTCCAAGGTATAATCTCCTTCATATATCTCCTCCAGCAAATGTTGTTTTTCTTTCCGGAGAGTGAAATTGTCCATATCAGGCTTGGTAGGTACGCCATTCTGTGTAATTTTAATATTCTTGAACTCTACCGATGCCGAATTGGCTCCGAACCCGATATAGCCTTTGTCAAATAAATCCGGATCTACGGCATGCATATTGATATTGCTTTTCACGTTATAGGTCGGGCGATTCTCCGCTGCCATTTTCTGTACATAGTATGAACTGCGTCCCACCACCTGGTCTGTGTCAATCCAAATGAGGTTGGTAGCCCAACTGCGGTCATGGCGGTTCTCAAATAAAGGAGCGTACGAAGCCATTGTCACCAGATCCCCGTTGCGTTCCATGCCATTGATGAAAGCAGCCTCTGATAATGCTGCCAGCATATTGCCTGCACCTACACTGCGGTTGCAAGCATACTCGCCTACATAAACCTGATATTTACCCCGTTCATATGTATCAAACAAAGTCGTATTGCGGAAAAAGAAATATGGGTCTACATACCAGTGCGGATCTATCATGTCGGTTTTTGTAATCGCAGCAGGTCCTTCACGTTGCGGCATCTCATTGTAGATGAGTACCAGTTGCGGATATTTTTCTTTGATAGACTTGTAGAAAATATCGAAACGACGGTCGTATTCCGGTCCCCAGTTTTCATTACCTATTTCCACGTACTGCAAAGGGAAGGGGGCAGGATGCCCATCTGCTGCCCGTCGTGCACCCCATTCGGTTGTTTCGTCGCCCAACGCATATTCTATGGCATCCATACAATCGTCTATGTAGAATGCAATTTCATTTTCCGGACAGGCATCACCCATCCGGAACTGGCATCCTAAACCAACATTGCATACATACATTGCTTTCGCACCGATATCCTCACAAAACTGTAACATTTCATAATAACCAAAGCCATAGGAACAGCGATAACCCCATGTGCTGTATTCACCCGGGCGGGAGGCAGGATCGCCCAAAGTCTTTTTCCACTCAAAGCGGTTGTCAAGCGTAATGCCTTCTACGACACAGCCTCCCGGCCAGCGGAAAAAGGCAGGTTTCAATCCTACCAACATTTCTGCTACATCCCGTCTCAATCCGTTGGGACGATTGTTGAAAGTATTTTCCGGGAAAAGTGATACATAATCCACCCATATTATGCCGGGAGCATCAAATTCCAGTACAAGTTTGGCTTTGGCATCATTGCCGGCTGAAGTCAGCGTCTTCTTTATATCGTTCCATCGCCCGTCAGGGATTACTTCCAATATTTCCGAAGAAAGTATCTTTCCATCGGCAGAAACTAACTTAGCTGTTACTTTGCCTTTATAATCCGTTGAAGTGCGGATAATGGTCCGCAAGAAGTATTTTTCTCTTTCCACGATGTTCATTCCCCAGTAACCTTCATTTTGCAACCATATTGGTTGGGAGGCATCCGTAATAGTTACTTTCAAGTTATTGGGTGCTGATGGAAACTTTGGATTTTCCTTGGTTACTTTCATTTGCGCTGCCAGCGAATCTTTGCCTTGCAGAGTCCATGCCGGAACTTCATCCGTATTCCAGCGGTAGGAGCGGGCACGCACTTCACCCGTCAGGTGGTACTTCACTTGTTTGGGCAACAACTTATTTCCTTCCGCACGAAAACCGGCAGGCATTTCTTTCTCCTCGAAGCTACGGTTCTGTACCAGTTCGGCATATAAACCTCCGTCTCCGGCGTGATTAATTTCTTCAAAAAATACTCCATACATGGAGGATGCAATATCAGCTCCCCGTTCTTGTAGGTTGATTATAATCTCTTCTTTGGATTGTTGGGGCAAACTACAGGACATGACTAATAATCCTGACACAAACAAATTTGTAATTTTACGTATCATAGTTTTACTTATTTACTTTATTTTTATGTTTTTAATAAATTCATTTGTGGTGAATTCTTTCAAGTCTTTCATCTTTTTTCCGTTTATGACGATATTTTCAAATGTCACGTTCTTTATCATACGCTCTTTATCCAGTCCTTGAATCACCGAAGGATTTTCGCCGATTCCATAATAAGTTATATTGCGGAAAGTTACATTCTCTATTCCATGTCCCGGTTGTTTATCATACTTTGAATTAAAACGTACTTTGACATAGAAAAGACGCCCTTCCTGGATGTTTTCTACCCGGATATCCTCAAACAGGATGTTGCGTACCAGGTTTTTATCTCCGCAATCCACAGTCATGCATCCCTGATAGATCGGGTCATCTTCATCATGTTCCAATATGTCGATATTGCGGAATGTTATTTTTTCAACAATTTCTCCTGTTGCAGAATCCGGATCGCCATGACCGCCAATGTTGATAGGGTGGGCTACATCCGCCCATAGTATTGAATTTTGTACAGTGATATTGCTCGTACCGCCCCACCAGTTCCATCGATGCGCATACAAGGCGATGCAATCATCACTATTCCGCATGAAGACATTATCGATTAATACATCATGGCAGCACATCATGTCAATGCCGTCACTCCAGCCCTTGCAACTGAATGATTTCAGGTTTTTGATGGTAATTCCTGTTGAACCACCGCCGAATACTGTATAATGATCAGGGTTCACTACGGTAATTCCATCTATCAGTACATTTTTAGAGTCGGTTATCTCTATACCCCGTATCGGATGATCTAAGATACCTCGTCCGATGATCCGAACATTTTCTGCTTTATCTACCAGAAGTTTTGCTTTTACTACTGCTCCTGGTGCCAGATATACGGTTGTATTACCGGAAATACGGATTTGATTATTAGGTAAGTCTTTGGGGCGGTGTATTCCCGGACCGAAGTACATAATGCCTTTTTCTTCTTTATCATATTTTTCTGTTTCCAAAGGATTGGCAAAGAGATGCAGATTATGCAGTCGGTCACCATTAAATTCGATGGAGAGATATTGAGGTTGCCGTAAAGTGAAGAGAATGGTGTTTTGTATTTGCTTGTATTCAATGCCTTTATTCGAAGGGCGGATTGCTACGTCATGCACTGTGCCATTATTCTTTTTCACCATGATTTCTACAGGACTGCCCATATCAAACTGTACCATGGAAGCATCCTGTACATTGTCCATGTCCACTTGCACTTTGTATTCGAACAAGTCTTTCCATTCCCCACCGGGGATACGCACACGTACCGTGTAGTCATCATTATGGGGCATACCCGGATTTAAACTTTCAGGATATGTCACTAACTGTGCCTGCGTGGGCAAGCAGAAAAGAATGGAAAGAAGTATTGATATATACCTCATGATATCATTTTTTTTAAGTTTATACGTAAATACGAATTAAGATAAGATATTACTCAATATAATTTCGTTTGTTTTTTCGGTGGAAAATGTATCTTTGGTAACAATTGGAATGAGTGACCAATCGGTTTTATTCGTAATATGTTGAAATAATCAATAGATACTTCATGATGAAAAAGACATTATTAACGTTGGTGTGTAGCTTTATTACTTTATGTGTATCCGCCCAAAATACCTTTCAGTTGAAGACATCGGGTACAGGTCCGCAATTATTGGTGGTTCAATATTCTGGTGATGATAAACCCGAAAAAGGGAAGAAGTTCTTATTCAATATTTCCGTAAACGGTACTCTTCTTTATACGGAAGGATTAAACCGAAACCGCCATGGACTGTTTGAGGTAGTATATCCCATCCCTGATTCTGCCTTGCAAGACAAGTCTTCCGCACTTGTTCGTTTTGAAGCATATGACGAAACGGCGTCTGTGGGCAAGATTTATGATGTTTCCATAGTCCGTCAAAAGTTGGAAACCGGAATCTTTACCGACAGGCAGAACTGGCAAGGATTGGCTAAGGATTGGACGTGTCCTTCTGATGGTACTTTTATTTATACGGAACCGGATGGGCCTCGCCACCCTTATGTCAATCAGTCCGTCATCGACTTGCTGTCTTATTATGCTTTGGAAGTCAATCTGAAACTGATCGGTGTGGATAATATTCCTGTGGAAGTTTTTGCTTCCGCTAAAAACCTGAAAGCAGGAACGGACTTAAATAAGGAAAATATATACAATACCCGGCATGCCCAGTTCACTTTGCATGGGCAGAAGAACGGAGAATGCAGGCTACTTATTCCTTTTTCTGTTTTTGACTCTCCCCAAGCATCACAGAGCACCATCCGGCGTATAAAGTCTATTGCTTTCCGCTTGTCCGGAGAAGGTGGAGGCAGGGTTAAAGTAATTTCCACCCGGTTGTTGGAAGGAAATTCTGTGAAAACAACAGCCGACTGTTATTCAAGACCCGGTGAACCCGGCGATACGATTGTTTATCCGGTGACTGTCACCAATTGCGAACCGAACTCGCAATCTGTCAACTTTTCCATTCAGAAATATGGTTGGGAAGCTTTTCCTGCAACCGTTGAGCCGGTACAGTTGGAATTAGCTCCCGGTGAAACCCGTAAAGTGAATGTACGCGTGATAGTTCCACCGGGTATTCCTGCCGGAGGGAGGGAAAAACAAACTTTACAGATTCTTCCTTCAGCCAATCCTGCCGCAGTCCGGACATTGACGTTCACCACTCTGCGTAGTATGCCGCATCCGTTTACTATCCATACGGTGGAAGGATGGGATGAAGTGCGCAGGAAAGCAGGGAATTATGATTGGGCGAAAGAGCGTAAGGAGCGATATGTTCAGGATGCGGAACGTTGGACGGTTCCTTCTCGTCCTCCATATGTGGCTAATGGTGATGGTATTCCTTTTCTCTGTTCCACTAATCATGAACATGGTTTGATGAATAATGCTATAGCCTGGCAGTTGACCCGCAGGCTGGAATATGCCCGGAAAGTAAAAGAATTTTTATTGATGATAAGTGATTATCAAACCGGTTTCCCTCTGACCCGTAAAGCGTCTCATCAAGCCTCCGTGCAAGAAGGAGGATTTTTTCAGCATCTGGCACAGGCTTATGACTTAATTTTGGATGCTGGCATATTGAGTGAAGCAGAACGTGAACAAATTGACTATACTTTCAGACTGTATGTAGAGCAGGAACTCCGGTATAAATCAACCGGAGGAGCCAATTGGGCGGTGGCGCAACTAACCGGTGCTTTTTTCTCTGCTCTTGTACTGCAAGACTTTGACAAAGTGGACGAAGCTCTTTATGCACCTTCGTGTCTGATGGATAAATTCCGTACCTACACTATGCCCGATGGTTGGTGGTATGAATGTACCGTCAGCTACAACCTGTGGGTAGCAAGTGAATATATGCAGATAGGACTGGCTTTAAATCCTTTCGGTTATTCATTACTCACAGAGAAATTTCCGGTAGATTATAATTTGACACCAGAATATGATAAAGTAGGCATTAATGAACGTAGGGACAGCCGTAATCTGCATCACGGTCATAGTTTCCGTATCCGCGGCCCTATTCATCAGCCATACGTCACCATTAAGATGATGTCCGATGCCTTGCTTCCCTTCCTTGATTACCGCGGTTGGGTATTCGGCATCAACGATGCTACGGAACGTGAAGTGGGCGGAGACAGCTTCGAAATGGCCTATTACGCTTTTCGTGATCCGCGCTATGCAGCATTCATACGTATGACGCCTAAAAGAAACGATTTGATTTACGGCGTACCGGAACTGCCGGATGCAGAACCTGCCGAAGTGCGTGGCGCTTATGCCGACAATGCCGGAGCATTGATGTTGCGTTCCACTCAAAAGGATGCCCGCGAGAAGATTCAGGCTGTATTGAAGTATGGAACCCACGGAGGTTATCACGGGCATTTCGACCGGACCGGATTACTGTCATTGATGCGCTACGGACGTAGCTTCTACAATCCTGAAATGATATGGTACAGCTATGCCCCCTACATGTACAACTTCTATGTGCAAACCAGCCTTTCAAAGAATATGGTTACCGTCGACTTGAAACAGCAGGAAGCTGACGACAGCGAACGCACCTTGTTCCATACGGGCGATTTGTTTCAGGCAGGTTGTGTAGAAGGCACTGCCGCATGGAGTTATCCGGCATACGGCGGACTCCGCCACAGTATGAAAGGGCCGAGAGATTTTAAAGAAAAGACGGAATGGGAAGCCCGTTATTTCCCTATCCCCGATAAACATCCGGATTTTGGTGTGCTGACCGGATTTACCGAACCGATTTTCCAGCGCCGGTTAATGGTGGTTACTGATGATTATGTTGTTCTTGCCGACTATGACAAGAGTACGGAGGGTAAGCAGCATCGTTTTGACCTGCTGTTTCAGGTGAAGGGCTTGCTGGGACTCTCTGCGGATAGTAAAGAGCATACCTCTCATACGGCACAGCTCGGTACCGACCCTTTAAGTGCCGCCCCTTTGGTGACGGATGTCAACCACTATTCCGTAACAGGAACCCTGAAAGCCAGCTTCCTGACGAAGTTCGGTCCGGATGCCGATAATCGTGGAACGCGCATATCCGGTGAACCGGGAAATCTTTATATGGACATTTACAATGCTTGGCCCAATACCCAACGCGCAGCTTTCACCGGGCGTGCTCCCGAAGAGCATGGCACACAACGTCTATTGCAATATGCCGTCCGGGGAGATGGAAAGACGCTTGCCGAAGGTAAATTCGGCGCCTGGATTCTGGGCGAGGGCAGAGTGGATGTGGATGTTACCGGAGTGAAAAAACTCACTCTGTCTTCTGCCACTCCCAATAAGAATAGAGCCGGAACTTTGTTCTGGGGCGAAGCCGTACTGGAAACCAAAGACGGAAAAACTATCCGCCTTGCCGACCTCCCGTCCATTAAAAACAATGTGCAGGATAACCCGTTCGGCTTGACAAAGGACTATGCTGACGGACGTATCAATATCAGTGGAGAGAATTATGCATGGGGATTACCCGCCGAACCGGTGAATGCAGGTGCTGAAACTCCTGCGGAATATACTTTTGATTTGAGCAACCTTCAAGCAACACGCCTGAAAACTGTTATCGGTGGAGATTATCCATTGGGGGATGAGGCTGAACGGCGCATCACTTTCGGTGTCCGTACAGACGCCTCGCAAGCCCGTTTCCTGACAGTGATAGAACCTTATGAAAAGGAAAGTCTGGTTCAGTCCGTTACAGCTTCTTCAGCCGATGAACTTATTGTAAAGTTGAAAGACGGTCGTGAGCATCGCTTGTATTTTTCCGGAATGGAAGGTGAAGGAAATACACTTGGAGTGAAAATACAGGAATGGAAAGAAGGGAAATTGGTGCGCGAAGAAATTACGAAGTAGTAAAGTAAATAAATCTGGATTTATGAAGTGAATTGTGCAAAAAGTGATGCTGCACTGTTTGTTTTGTTTTCTTGGAAAAGTGGCATAAAAAATATCTCTTTACCTTGGATAAGTGGCGTAATTATGGTAGTTTTGTCTTGGAAAAACGGCAAACAGGTGTTTTCGTCGTTTAGGGTAAACTGTAGAAACCATGCTGAAAAGAAAGATTGACCATTACATTAAGCGTTATTATGAGACCACTCG